>Ga0307434_1000294_pt1 | contig 38969 bp, 39 predicted proteins | sample SalMarWE160220MG_FD_202156 | JGI IMG/M metagenome (GOLD analysis project Ga0307434, IMG submission 202156) | Salt marsh sediment microbial communities from the Plum Island Ecosystem LTER, Massachusetts, United States - WE1603-220 | ecosystem: Environmental > Aquatic > Marine > Intertidal zone >... | reverse complement strand
CATCTTTTTGCCTTCATCTCTTCCTCGGGGCGTTCATAGTAGGCGCTTGAATAGTAAACGTCTGAAGGCACGATAGTAGCCAACGAGGACCTGAGGCTTTCAACATCTATGAAGCCCTTATGCCTAAGCATAACTCCCTTTTCAAGGAGGAGAAAACCGAACTCCCGCCTTTCCAGAGAGGACGGAGCCAGAATAGATGCGGAGTGCTGTTTATAGTAGTCAGCGAATCTGTCTCGGATGAAGCTCTGCGACAAAGAGGACATAGTCAACTATTCCGCCCATCATACAGTATAGGTCAAAAACAATATTTAAACGAAATTAATATCACGTGAACCTCATCAAAATGGTCGTCAGAATGTCCTTTTCTGGAATAGCAATGGCAGCCCAACAAAAGGAAGTGACATAGACCACAAGTCCAAGTTATGACCCAGAATCCACGCATACCAGGTGCCCCAACCGCCAACACTCCCAAGAAAAATCCACATAACATAATGCACGCCAAAATACAGACCAACAAACGTTACGATGACACCTACGGTGTGCATGTTAAGCTCCGCCAAAGATTCTGCTCCGACAGATTTTTTCGAGAAATACGTGGTATATAGAGCAAGCAGAAGCAATCCAACAGTGGTTAAAACGAAGCTGAACAGGTTAGCTGGATAAAGTAACACGTAATCTGTTCCCTTTTCAACTATTGCGGCTATCCAGTTGCCAGTGTTATTAAGCCAGAAAACAAAAACATAAAAAGCGCCGACAATCAATCCCCATTTTATCCCATTCTTTGCAGGCTTATTGGGGCTTAATTCCAAGAACAACTTAACTAAAACGCCTGCAAGACCTATCGACTGCACGAAACAAGGAATAGTGTTTTCAATTGTCATCAAGAACACCCCTCCGAAAGCATCTGCATAGGGACTTGAAAACCAAGCAATTCCCCAAATGCCGGACATGAAAAAGCTAAGGAACCAGTAGGCAGCCTCAAGAAGTATAACCATCCTGAGCGCCATTAATGCTTCAGGCTTCGAAAGGTCTCTTCTGAATACGTAGAACAGAACGATTACTAAGGCGATGAAACCCGCCGCCGCTCTGAAGCCAATACCGATGCATCCGGGCACGTCTGTTACAAGAATCCAAAAGACGGTGAGGGGACCACGATTGATTATGCCGTTGGCGAACTCGTAAAGCATGTAAGAGAACCAAGAGAGGGAAACTAGAAACATTCCAAATCTAAGCGGCCAATCTGCCCCCGAATCTGTCACAGCGCTTACATCCACTCTAAAAACGGGGCGTTTGAAGTTAATATTATTATGGTAGCGGTGAAGGCGCAGTTGTTACAAGCAGCATCAAGTTTAGAAAAACATTAAACCGCCAAAGCACTTAGTTTAGGCATAGAAGAGGCTGTGTTAGTTGAAAAGGAACTTGGCTCGGCTTGTGTTTTTGACCCAAGGAATAGGAGCAGCCTTTTTCGCGGTTTTTTTGGCATCTTACGCGCTTGCCCTTCCCTCAAATCAGGTTCTCCACTGGCAGCCCATCTTCAGAATACCCCTCTCAATATTCGGAACCCTCTTCCTAACACTAACAGCAGTATCTGCCGTGCTTTCCATCATCACAAAAACAGAAAAATAACAGACCAACCCAAAAACGCTCAAGCTTCATCAGTTGGCGATTCTTCAGGAATATTTTGCAATTTTCGTTTGTAACAAACCAGAGGATTCACCGCTCCTCTGCATTCTGGTTCTGGCGAGATGCAGATGCCGTGAGTGCGTAACGTAGCGCAGTTTGGGGGAGTATATTTTGTCCCCGACCCTCTGGTTCCAGCGATGTGTTCCACCTGATAGCGGGTCATTCGTTCGTTGAAGTCAGAGACGGAGCGGAAAAACTTGAAAACATCATCCGCGGTCATCCCGATGCTTAACAGAAAGGAAGTTAACGCGAATCGGCCTATGTGAGAGGCGGGGCGACCAGCCGCAACCCGGTCATATACGCCCTTAATGCAGGAAGGAAAGGCTTCAAGCACTACACGATTCGGCATCTCTTCAAGCTGAATCTGTTCCCGTTTCTCTGCAGCCAGTTGCCTCAACTGATTTACTCGAGCCATGATGCTTGGAGGAAGAGATTTTATCCTTGTGTCAACTTTCTCTTCAATATATCTTCGCACCTCCTCTTCTAGCAGGCGGCTTACCTCCCTTCTTGTAAGGTAAACCTCCCCGTTAATCATAAGGTGATTAACAAGCTTCCAATTCGTGTCGTGAAAGCTCGTTGCGTTCTTCAAAAAAACGGGAAAACGAAGCGCAAAAACATAATGTGGCAGGTCGATGTCCTTGACTGCTCTTAGATTCCAGTTGAAGTTGTTGGCAATCTCAGACAGTTTCTCTTTATCCTCCGCTTTCAGCAGTTCAGAAACCCGTTTTGCCTCAGCCAACGAATATCTGCTTTTGATAAGAGAATCCTCTGTTGCAGCAACCAACATAACCGCTATCGGAAAAGAGAATATCTCAATTTCGTTTTCCCGCGGTTCATCCCGTGGCTGAGTCTTAGCGTAAGCAGACACGTCAAGTAAGGCAGTTCTAACACGCTCCTCTGCACGGTCCAAGAAGGGAACAAAAAAGTCACTTTCTAACTCGTTGATGTCTAGCCCCACTTCTCTTACGTGCTCAGCAGCCTCTTTCATGAAAGGATATTTTGCCCGGTCGTAAGCAGTAAGTAACTGCTTAACCTCCCCGTACTTCTCGTTACTCTACTTCTATTCGAGGAGCCAAGAAAAATTTCAGTTTCCCCTCTTTCTCCTGCTGGAAATCCAGTTTAATGGGCATATCCGTCGAAAACTCGATGACAACGATTTCTGATGTAGGCACAGCCGCCTTTACTATCTCCGAAAGGTAACTTAAGCTAAAAGTGGCTTTAGAAGCATCCTTCGCCGACATCTCCAACAGCACATCGTCTCCTGCCTTAAATTCGATCGTAGCCCCCATAATGTCGCCTGCGGCGGTCATAACCATCTTTTCTTTATCCGCCTCGATTCGAACATGATCGCTCACCAGATTAGCATCCTCTATAGCCTCCCGCAATCCCTCTGTTGTAGTCTTTGCTTTCACGTTGAAGTTGACTTTGGGAGTGGGAACCTCCTCCTCCATTGCCTCCAAAGTAGGCATATTGAAGGTGCGAGAATAATTCCCTCTGATAGCAATTTTCAGTTTCCCGGTCTTTTCGTCTAAAGACAATTCAACAGATTCGTCTTTTCCTGTTCTTCTCAGCAACTTCAGCATTTCGCTTATGTTGATGCACATCTTCATGGTTTCACTGCATGCATACTCATCGAACACTGTTTTTGGCCACTCGAAATCGACCATTGCGACCCGTGAGGGGTCCATGGCGCGAAGTTTGATTCCTTCGGGAGTTAGGTCGAAGGTGGCTTCGTCGACGAGTATGGAAATCGCGCCCATCATATCCTTCAAAACCTTTGCATCAGCCATTTTAGCCCTAAACATCAACAAACCTCCGTTATCATTTATGTTTAAGCTACCTCTCATTTAAGGTGTTTGATTTCTCAGCCAGCAACGTGAAGTGAGCCTATTTTCAGCCTATTGGACGGTGTTTCAGCTGTATTCGCGGAAGGTATAACTGCATTTTGTGCAACGGAAAAACTGTGTTGACGACTCATCTGTTCCTCTTGTTTGGACTTGCCAAGCATAGGCTGTGTTGTTGCCGCATTTGGGGCATTCTATCCTGACTGTGGGTAAAGTACGCAGTTTTTGTTCCTTTTTTCCGATAATAGCTATGGATTCTTGGGGAGAAGGTTTTATGGGTTTGGGGGCAACAGCTGACGTATCTTCCGTCTGTTTCTTATAGCCGCATTTTGGGCATACAAAATAGAAAACATCTTTTTTTGCCTTTTTTTCGTGCTTTGAAACCAGCCGCGTTCCACATTTTGGACAGAATTCCATATTCACTCACCACAGTTTCTGCGCCAATTCGGTTGCAATTTACTCTTTTAAATGTTTTCTCTTGAACGACTCAATCCAGAAGCTATGATGTGCGCTACTCGCAAAGCCTCGGGAATGAGGCTATGTGTGGATGTTTGTTTCAGAATCTTTTTTGCATCATCCAACACAATTCCTGCCAGATGAATGTAAACGGGGTTCTCCCCCTTTCGAGTCTCAACCTCAAAGATTTTTCCAGCATTCTCCATAGCTCGCCACCTAATCTCAAAATCCGGGAGATTCTTAAGGGCGCTTCTTATTTCCTCCAAATCAGGTTTTTCTCGCACCACCGATATAACGGCCAAGTCTACCCTGAGAGAGAGCTTACTGATGTCTACCACATTGAAGCCAGCGAAGGTGACGCCATCTAATACTACAACCCGAATTTCCCCATGGAAAGGAGAGCTTTCGATCATTGCAGCTATTTTTTCTGTGGCATCCAGCCCGTCAATAGTTATCGCTGTTCGCATAACTCCTTCAAACCAGCAACCTCCCCGATAGACGACCCCCACAACGTTTACGGTTCCCCTAGTGCGGGGAACAAATTCTCCATCGTCAATACCTAACACTCGAATCTCAGGTTTTATGGAACGAAATCTTTTAGGAAGCAAAGCTATCATCTCCACATTCGGTTTACTTAGCCTTTAAATTTTATTCACCCCTTTACTAAATCATAAATTAGAGAAGATAGTAGAAGGGAGCCACATGTTTCCATTTGTACCACAATACGAAAGCCTCAGCGAAGTTTTAATGGACCAGAAACTAGCCTCCTTGGGAGACGCCTACGTGAATTTCCTTTATTCTCTGGTGCTATCTAAAAAGAATGGAGAACCAACTGGAACTAAGGTTAAAGGCCGTTTGCTCGCGGATGCCTTCGAAAAGGCGGAGCTGAGAAAGTTTCTGCCTTCAAGAATCGACCGTCACAAAAAGGCAGATGCCGCTGAAGCTTTGATTGTATACGCTTGGCTGCGGGGTTCAATGACGATGGAAGAGGGACTGAAAATCCTAGAACAAAAAGGAGACAGAGTTGAAGCATTCAGCTTACTTCTCCTCACCGCAAAGAGGAAGATTGACCTATAAAACACTCAGAGACGAACAGAAAGACGGCTGCTTATTTCTATTTATAATCTTTAGATGCTTTCTTGAAAGACTTCTGGAACTTCTCGCCGAGACCATGAACTTTTTTGGTTGCCTCTTTTATGACGGCTTCCGGGTTTTGCTTTTCTTTTGTGCGAATATACAGTATCCCGCTGTCAACGAGGGGATGGGGCACAGCGTAGCCGGCCATCTCGATGGTGTCATCTTCAAGAAGGGTCTTTTGTAGCAGATTTAGAAGGGAATGTCCCGCTCCCTCCACCTCGATTTTCAGTTCATTGTCTGTGTTTTTAAGTACCTTAACTTTCATTTTGCTCCACCTCGCGAGTTACATCTTTTCCGTAATCAGGAGACATTTTTCGCCTCTCAAAGTTTCCGCATTTGGGGCATTCCATTCCACGATTTCCCGGCTGCAACGCATGTCCGCATCTCGAACAGAGGGCATATATTACTCCTAAATCTTTGTCCGCTGTAGACAAAAAGATAGACCTGTTTTCGGTGCTAATCACCTTCGCCCTCATGATGTCGCCTTCTTTACAGACATTAAACATGTTGTCTACATAACCATGACTCACGCCAGAGATGTGTAAAGCGCCCTTGAAAAAGCCGGAAAGCATTTTGTCTCCAATCTGAAAAATGCGTAAAACTGCGTTCTTGCTTTTCACTTCTAAAACCAATCCAGTGATTATGTTTCCAACCTGTGGGATGCTTACTTTTTGAACAATGGGATACACTGAGACCTGTCTGTTTAACATATCTAGCAGAGTGCGCCCCGTTACTTTTGAGTGGATAGTTCCGCTTTCCACGTAGGTTCCGGGTCCAGACGTAAACTCTTCTATGACGCCTAAACGGTCTCCGGGAACAACGAATAGCCCACTCTTTCTTTCAGGTCCATTCATGAACTTTTTCCTTCTATTCTATACAGATCAACTTGGATGCTTCGTTTTTTCTTTGTGTGAAACTTAAACATCCACGGAATTTCCATTTTCAGGGGAAATATGTCAGTTACTTTTCCTCCGTGCCCCTCAATAAACCTTTTGATAAATTCTCGGTTACTTTCTCCGCCTTTGTGAAACGAGTAGATTGTGCTACTTAACTCTAACGATTTAGATATGAACCGTCTATCCGCTCTTCTTCGTTGAACCCCGAAGGGAGGATTCTGCAGGACAGTGTCGAAACTCCCTTTGACAATATCGATGTCCGCTACAATCCAACGGGTCTTTTCTTTCACACCCATTTTTTCCGCATTTTTTTGCGCCACCCTCACCGCAACCCCATCCACATCGACGCCGAAAACTTCCTTTGCACCTAACAGAGCGGCGCCTATGGCTAGTCTCCCCGTGCCACAACCTAACTCCACCACAGTTTTGCCGATAACATCATCGTAAACGTATGCTGCTAGGTAGAGCGTCTCTGCCGCCACATTTGAGGGCGTAGTATACTGCTCAAGATAAGCGTTGGGCAGCGGATGGGCTTCAATCTCTGACAGCGCCCGTTCTAGGTCGCGTTTCCGAACCAGCCGCTTGTGAGCAGTTCCTCCCATTTCATTTCCCCCAGCAATACAAGTGCTTCGTTAAGAGACAAAAGAGGTTTACGGAAACTCTGTGCATCATCTAAGGAAAGACGAGGGCAAGCGGTGTTTACAAACGCGTCTATTCCGGGAAACTGCATCAGGGCGCTGGATGTAACCTCTCTGAGGGCAAGCAATGTAGCCTTTAGTCCATTTTGTTCAAGTTTTTCTTTGATTTTCATCGCGTCTTTCAGTCTCATCTGTCCACTTTTCAGGCTTATTAATACACCGAAGCTCTTTGCATCCTTTGCTTCAGCTATGTTACCCCAACGTTGCTTGATGACCCGTCTAACCTCATCTTGGATAGGATATGCCCTTCTTTCGTAAGGATCAGCAACTATCGTTGGCTTTCCCGTGGCTAAAGCTACACCCATGGCGTGAAATCTGCCACCGCCAACAAAAAGATACGCCTCAACATTCTCCGAAACGGATCGGGCGTTAACAAAATCGCATCCTATCACCTGCCCAGGATATTTAACTGGATCAGCATCACCCACAAAAACGGTTTTTCCAGCATTCTGAAGCATGTTTTTTGCTTCGTCCAGTTGGTGGACATGCTGAATCGTTGTAGCCAAACCAATTTTGCTCCAAGATTCAAGATAAGCCAACGCTTCCGTTACGGCTTCTTTGATGCTGATTTTCGCCTTTGCCTCCACATAAACGATTGGTACTTCAGTATGCAGGGTCATGGGGGTGTGGCCGTAATGAACTATGAGGTCTGCGCCCAGAATTTTTGCTTCGGAGATGGCTAGGTCGCAGGCGCCGTAGCATGGATCGGTTGAGACAATTGGGGTAGCTCCGGCTTCCTCGATGATGGAGGCTAGGTGAGGAGCCTCTGGTTTTAGTCCTTCCGGAAACTGCAATAACACGATTTTAGGCTTCAGTTTCTTTATTTCGCTCTTCAGCCTCTTCTCTTCAAGATCGAAGGACATTTTTCTCATCTACAGTTTACTACAAGGAATCAGCAATTAAGGGCGGCTCCAGCCAGCCAGAGCCGTTATTCATGTTCCATCATTGAAAAGCGGTAATAGGTTTATTTAACATTTAGACCGCTTATTCAAATTTCTTTATCAAGTACTTGGAGTTACGTCTTGTTATTCCTAATTCTTTAGCTATTTTTGCTGAATCTCTTTTGTTTCTCTTAATAACTTCGATTAATTCCTTCTCTATCTCTTTTACCAACAGCAAAGTTTCAACAACCTTGTCGGGATTGACGCCAATAGAATCCAGATGCATGGTCAAAAACTTCAGGAAATCTCTTCCCAAATCACTTGGTGCCTGACCACATATTCCCACAGTTCTCTCCGGTTTCATGGAGTGAGCCCCTTCGCACAGCATTTCAATGGCTTTAGTCACTGCAGGATCAGATTCATCGAACTGCCATGCAATTTTTTCGCTGTCACGATCTATTCCTAGAATTAACTGAGTGAGGTCGTTACTCCCTATGCTGAAGCCGTCACAATATTTAGAGAATACTTTTGGAATGATACAGATGCTAGGAACTTCAGCCATAAAGATGATTTCAGGTATCTTTAAGCCCTTTTTCTTGAAAGCCCTTTTGATTAGTTCAGTTACCTTTTCTGCTTCAACAGTTGTCCGGATGAATGGGACCATTGGAACTGCGTTTGTCAAGCCTAGCTCATGTACCTGTGTAAAAGCTTCAGGTTCTAGTGCATATGCCTCGGAGAAGAACTCGTCAATATATCTTGAAGCGCCTCTGAAGCCAATCATAGGATTATTTTCTTGGAATTCGAGCTCGATTTTGTTGAGTTCTATGTCTGCTGAATTGCAGATAGGACAGTTTTTCTGCGGCTTTAGAGATATGCTTTTGCCACACTTGCAGTTGATTTCGTAATAGACTGCGCCTGGAAGAGAGGCATATTCGTTTGTTTTGAAATCTGAGAATCTCACAATGATCTTGCGTGGTTTGAATGCCCCAGCGATTATTGCTATACCAGTCTTTAGCCTTTTAACATACTCAGCACTCAAAGACTTGATTAACGGATATTTTTCCTTAACGTCAGCAGCCCACCTTTCAGGACCAAGCTGATCAGCCCTCAAAGCAAACATCGGATGCAACTCTGCACTTGTTACAACGAATTCGATGCGAACAAGAGAGCTACCCTGAGAGGGCAACTGACTAATATGTAAAGCCTCATCGGGACTGCCGATATTCACCATAACCTTTGTGACTGTTTCTGGAATTTTCTTTAACTCGACTTCCTGCACCTCAAAAGGTATTTCGCCCGCGAATATTCTCGCTTCACCAGTTGAACAGTCGAGAGTAATCGTTTCTCCATCTTCTAGGCTAAGGACGCCAATAACACCAACAGCACATGGAATCCCTCTTTCTCTGGAAACTATAGCAGCATGAGATGTCCGGCTACCTCTTTCGCAAATTAGCGCAGAAACTTTTTCGAGGCTCATAACAACTTCCCAATCAGGCGTCGTCATTGAGGTGACAAGCATTGGCTTTATGCCTTTCTTGTTGAATTCTGAAATCTCTTTCATAGCTTCGTCAGTAGTCTCTGCTTTAGCGACAATCCCTGAAGCAATCTTTGTTCCAACTGGGATACCAGTGTAAAGCGGATCCTCTTTTGGTTCCTTTTTAAGCTTGAACAGAGTCAATACGGTTCGGGTGGCGTGAACAGTTTCTGGTCTCGCCTGTGTTATGAACACTTTACCATTTTCGATGGCATACTCTACGTCCATTGGCTTTTTGTAATGTCTTTCTATAGCTGTAACATGATTGGCGACCTGAGTTGCTTCATCAAAAGTAAGAACATTAGGATCATGAACACCAACGGGAACATCACGGTTCGACTTGGTTTCCTCGTCGTAAACCATCATTTCCTTTTGAGGGTCGTTGGGTGGAATGGTTCCGAGAACTTTGACTTCAGGTTCTTTAATAAAAGCGGTCCAAGATGCACTCTCTTTTCCTTGCACTATCATTTCTCCTAAACCATAAACTGCCTGAATTACACCTACATTGCGGTTGCCAGTGTTAGGGTCTATGGAGAAAGCCACGCCAGCCTTTTCTGAATCAACCATGGTTTGGATGACAACAGAGATTAAACCTTGTTTAAGCAGTTCAGCTTCTGACAGGTCAAGAATCTTTTTCTTGCGCAAATCTTGCCGGTAGTCTATGACTCTCCAGCCGAAGGCAGAGGCGATACATTTCAAAACATATTTAATAACGTTAGAAGAGTCTAAAGGAACATTGAGATAGGTTTCGAATTGTCCAGCAAAAGCGGCAGTAGCCATGTCCTCGGTAATTCCGGAACTTCTGACGGCAACCCTTTCCCGTCCAACCCGTATCTTCAGTATTTCAATTTTTTTTTCTAACAACGCAATGAGTTCGGGTTGCGTCTTTATGTTTTCGATGACGTCCCTTATTTTCTTCGCAATCTTTTTAGCTTCATCCTCGTCGTCTTTAGCCAATGTAGAATCCAATTTTTTTACTAAATCTACAATATTCGGATCGTTGAGCAGCATCTTAGCGAATTCTGTGGTAACCATTACAGCATACGGAACGTTATCTTTTCCCAGTATATGGAACAGTTTAGCTAAGTTAGCGCCCTTTCCGCCAGTAAATCTTCCATCAGTCGCAATTTTTTCTTCGATATTAACTATCAAATTCTCAGAAACCAAGTTTATACCCCACACTGTTTACTGATTCATGAATTTCAAACAAATTAAGTAGCCGCTTCTTACTGCAAGTCCCGCCCTTATGGCTAGACCACTGCAAAGCTACTCCCTCAATTAATCCTCAAGTTTCTCGATAACTACATGGCAGGGTGTTGGTAATTTGGCGCCTCCCCGTTTCAGCGCCTGTGTGGCAGCTTCAAGTCCATCCTCATTTACGTTAACCATTATAACTGGCTGATCCGATTTCACACGGGCCGCTAATCCCACGGCTTTGCCAAAAGCATTTCTCATTCCGTCTTGAAGCCGATCCGCATGGGCTCCAAAAATCATTTTGTTTTCTCGGAGCACAACATGGGGGTAAGGTAAAACCCTTAAAAGGTAACTGTTCCCCAGTTTTTCTGAGAGAACTCTGTTAGCTGCTACGCGTGCAGCTTCCAGAGCGTTGTGCCGAATTTGAACTTCCTTCTCGGCGATCAAGCGGGCTTGATACTTATAGCTACCGGCTGTATCGCCCATAGTGAATTTCACTATTTTTGAAGAGGGAGAGCCTCGAATGTATTTTTTTCTTGTATAGGCTTGGCCCTTTACCTCCCGATAGTTATGAGCCTTCATTGTCCATTCCTCACCTGCTCTGTTCATCATAGTTAAACAGATATTATAAAAACTATTCTATATTCGATATAATGATTTGCAAGAAACAAGAAAAAGCGGCATTTTCCACGGGTTTTCTATGGTCAGGAAATAACTGTTCAGGTGAAGGTACGACTGGAAGTGAATATTTGGTTAAACTTTTTTAATCCAATCCATCAACACGACTTTCGAAGAAGCTCATTCGCCAAAATCCCAAAGTCTTCTGGCGCCAATTCCCGCACCCTCTTCTCACTATAAACCATAGAATCAGCCAACTTCAGCACTTCTTTTCCAGTTATTCCACGTTTACGTAAAAAGGGAATCAAGCCATTTCTTACCTTCTTGTTTCGCTGGGTGAAAAGTATTCGAACCAGCTCAAAAAATGTTTCTTCATCTTCCACATGGAAAAGGGGATCCCGAGGCTTCAGGCGTACCATCATTGAATCCACGTCTGGAGAGGGATAAAACATCGTTCTAGGAACATAATCCAGAAGCTCCACATCAGCCCTGTAGTAGACAGTAACGGTTAGCCTTCCGTAATCTTTGCTTCCAACCGAAGCCGCTAATCTCTCTGCAAACTCCTTCTGGAGAATCAGAACTGCCCAGTCAAATTTTCTTTCTAGAAGGCGAAATAGAAGCGGGGATGAAATGGAGTAGGGAGGAGCGGAAACAACCTTGTTGAAGGGAGGAAGAGAAACCTTGAGGATGTCGCCTTCTATTAAATCTACATTCTGCAGACCGTGAATTTGCTCCTTTAAGATTCTTACAATGTTGGGGTCAACCTCAACCGCAACGACTTTCTGGCATTCGCTAGAAAGAAGCCGTGTAAGAAAGCCGAGACCTGCCCCAACTTCTAAGACAACATCATCCTCAGTTAGAGAAGCATGAGATACTAACCGTTGCAACATATCCGAATTTACTGCAAAGTGTTGCCCCAAACGTTTTTTTGGGGAAAAGCCGTAAAGGCGAAGAAGATACTTCGCCCTTTGAAGAAGATTAATTCTTTCCACTAGGGCGCTCTCGTGAACAGTCTATATTTGCTCTCGCCAGACAGCTCCTCCAAAATTCTTCTTGCAATGAGTTTTGAAGGATTAGGCATGTTGGCGCGATTCTGTAAATCCTCCAAGCTCTGGAAAGGTTTTCTTTCTCTTTCATCAATAATCTGCCACATGTATTTCTTCCCAATACCAGGAATCAATTCCAAAGCATGCATTCTAGGCGTTATCGCCTGTGCGGTGTTGAAGAAGTTAACGAACCACGTTTCTCGATTAACAACAATCTTTTCAACAGTTCCAGCAAGCTCCATCTTAGCATTAGAGGTTAAATCCTCATAGTTTATTCGTCCAATGATGTATGTTATTTTTTTGCGAGAATCTTTTCCAACGTAGACTCTGTCAGCGGTCTTAAGTACAACACCTTCTCTAGCAATTGCCTCAAGAAAAGTGAAATATTCTTCTCCCACAACCTGAACCAGCGCTCCCGCTCTGTACCCTGGTTTAGCCCCCGGTCTGCCATGAGGAAGATAGTCTAGAACATAGGCATACTCTTCGTATCTCTTCTCGCTCCTTTCCACTCTTTCCTCGCCCCGAAATGGTAACAACTAGTTTAGAAATATATAGTTAGAAAAAGTCCTTATTCCTTTTTTCTATACTTGTTCAAAAAATCGAGTATATTTTCTAGTTTAGAGGACTCAATTATTCTTCGACCGCCAGATAGGAACACTCTGATTTCTTGGATGCTTTCAGGCATAGCGTTGATTATTTGCACAGCCTCTTCTTCTTCCACTTCAAATTTTTCCACTAATTCCTTCAGAACGGTATCCACTTTATCAGGATCAACTTTGGTGAATTTTGTAGCATAGTCAAGGGATCTTCTCTGGAACTGGTCCAGTCGTTCCTCACCGATAGCTTCTAAGGCTTCTTTTACTTGGGGAACCGTGATGGTACGTTCCTTTAGAGCCTTCCGCGCCATCTTTAAGCCTCCTTATGGGGCGTGATATGCTCTGGGCGAACGATTATTTCCTTAGTTGCCTTTCCTTGGGACACATTAACGACGTAACTTCTTCCTCGTTTCTCAGCGATAACGCCGATTCTGCCGTGGAATCTTCGATGAGGCATACCCTTGTGAACACTGGGGTCTAGTTTAATCACAACCTTTTCATCTGGTTCATACTCGCGTAATACTTTGCTTAGTCCTGTCTTTCCCCGTTCTCTAGGCTTCCTCTTTAGAAGATAACGGGTTCTTCTGCGGTAACCTTTCGCTTGTCTTCCCAACTTAAGATTCCTCCATGATAATCTTTAAAACATCTAACTCAAGAGGCTTTGCTTCAGCGTTGATGATAGAGGCTACGCTGGGGACCGTCCGCCCTTCATCGCCGCTTACCAATTCTTTAATATAAAGCCCTCCTTGACAACGTATCTTCATCTCTGCACGGTTAGGTGCCAACCTCTTTATCTGCGTCTCATATATGTACTTTTCTCGAACCAGATCAGCTCTTCGATGCAAAACACGCAACGGCGTTTGCTGACGAATGACAGCATTCGACAATGTTTTCATTATAGTCTCCAACTCTTCATCCGAGACATCCCTCTCAAAATCAACGAGAACTTTATACATTTTCTTGGATGCCTCAGCCTTCTTCAATCGTCTAATATCATCTTTGCTGGCGAAACGAAGATTCAGAACCTCGACTTTGCCTCGGGCTTGTTTATTAACGAGCTCTGTGACACTCTGCAGATCTATGAATCGTCTCCTAGGCTTTTTTATTTCCATAATGAATGGCCTTCCAGTTCCCAGCATCTGAGCGTCAACATCTTCTCGTCCAGCCGCATGAAATGCCACATCTTCTCCCCCAGTTTTTTCCAAAAGTGGACTTGCAATAATCTCTTCAACGGATTCTGGATACATCTTTCCGGTCCCATTGCATTTCGGGCAGCCCTCGCCCCTGCAACTTCTGCATAACCACTTTGATTGAGGGATACCGCGAACAAGTTTCTTGTATGCCCCCCTAACATAGAGAGGATTAGATTGGAGAATAACCTCTCCGGTGAAGGGTCTGACTAGAATCACCACGTCAGGCTTTTTGTATTCAGCAGGTTTCTTTGTAGCCGCGGCGATTTTTTTCCCGATGTCACGGCTGAATTCGTTTCGCATACTCTCTCCATACCCTACCTCAAAGTGGGCCTTAAACTCGTCTTCCCTCTCCTCAACTGCTGTCGGCAACTCTATACCAACTAGGAAGGTAGAATACTCGTAGTCTTCCAGTGCCTCTAAGGCGTTTTCCACAAGCTTACCCACGTTTTTGAACAGCCCTTGGCAGAGGTAACAGTCCCTCTTTTTTCTAGCTCTCTTTCTCATGTTCCGAAGTATCTCAGCGGCCATATCGAAAGACCCGTTCGACGCTAGTATTCGGAGATTGGAGAATCCTTCTTTCTTTCCGGAAAGCGCCTGCTGATGATTTTTCATTGTGAGGAGGAGCTTCAGGGTTTCGCCTCGTTTTTGGTCACTCAGCCCATAGCCAAGGAGAGCGAATTGTCTACCTAAACAGTGGTCACAGAGAGGATGCACGTCAAGCATTTTTTGCGCCTTTTTGAGTATCTCCATTGAATTTTCCTCGTTTATGGACAGTAAATCATCTATCAGCTTTCAGATAATTATTTCAGGTTCCTGGAAGACCTTTTCCGAAAAAGGGAAGTTTCTTTCTTCTAAAGGTTTTCATCATTTTTCTCATGTTGTTATACTGTTTTATCAGTTCCTTTACTTCTTTTTCTGTGGTACCTGAACCTCGGGCAACTCTGCGGATCCTTGAGGATGAGAGAATCTTGGGTTTCTCCCTTTCTTTGGGGGTCATAGACTGGATGATCACGCGCCATTTCTCGAGGGCATCTTCAGCCAGATTCATCTGCTCCTCAGGGATGTTATAGCTCATTCCGGGAATCATCTTCAAGAGATGCCCTAAGGGTCCCATTTTCTTCATAGACTCGAACTGTTCATACATGTCTGTGAGAGTGAACTTTCCGCTCAGAAAGGCGCGAGCTTTTTTCTCGGGTACCTTCACCTCTGCATCACGCACTTTGTCAACGAGGCTCTGAAGGTCCCCCATTCCCAACAGCCTACCTACAAATCTGGATGGAACAAAAGGTTCAATGTCGCCCAGCTTCTCACCCGCGCTGATAAACTTTATAGGCGCTCCGATGGCAGCTACCGCTGAGAGTGCGCCTCCTCCCCTGGCAGAGCCATCAAGTTTTGACACCAGAATAGAGCCGATTGGCGTGGCTTCGTGAAACGCTCTAGCCTGCACAGCTGCCTGCTGACCGATAGTGCCGTCGATGACCAAAATCGCTTCGTCGGGCTTTACGGCCTTCTCCAGCCGTTTCATCTCATCAATTAAGCCCTTCTCTTCTTTGTGTCGACCGGCAGTGTCAACAATTACGACATCATAATCCGTGAACTGCTTCAAACCCTTCAACGCGATCTTTTCAGATTTCTTTTCTTTTGGTTCCCCATACACGGGAATGTTTGCTCTATCTGCCAGTTGCTTCAGTTGATCGTAGGCTCCAGGCCTATAGGTGTCAGTGCAGACTAGAGCGGTTTTTAATCCTCTTTTTTGGAAATATTTCGCCAATTTTCCTGAGGCAGTGGTCTTTCCTGAACCCTGAATTCCCACAAGCATGAGAACCGTCCTTTTTCCAGGTTCTATCTTTAGTGAGGCAGCTTTTTCACCCAGAAAACGTGTTAACTCTTCGTAAACCACCTTTACTACATGCTCTCTTCTAGAAACTCCCGGCGGAACCTTCTCTTTCAGTGCCCGTTCTTCTATTCTCTTCGAAACTTCGAGAACCAGCTTAACGTTAACGTCGGCTTGGAGTAGCGCCCGCTGGATGTCGCGGACAAGCTCCTTAACGGTTTTCTCGTCCATAACTGGCGCTCTGAAAACCTTCTTTAGGGCATCGTTAAGCGAAGAGCCGAGACGATCTAGAACCATGTTTTCTCCCATTTAAAAGTAGATTCGCCTTTTATAGGTATTTAGCTTGTGGCATAATTCTTTTCTCTTAGTTACCGATATTTATTTGGGGAATAATCTTTGTCAGAATCAGTTGAAATTGTGGAAAAGAAGCCTATACCCTCTGAGGCTACGATGCTAATTGGACTCCCTGATGTGGGGCTCGTAGGACTCATAGCAACATCCTATCTTATAACTGAACTCAACTTGGAAGAGATAGCATACATGGACTCAGACCTGCTTCCTCCCGTAGTCGTATTACACAAGGGGCTGCCCCACGCGCTTCTCCGAATCTACGGAAACCAAAACCTGATAGCGGTGATTTCCGAATTAGCTGTTCCAGTGCCAGCCATATACCCGATAATGCGGGAAATTGTGGATTGGGGGCAAGCCAAGAAAGTTAAAAGAATAGTATCCATGGGAGGCACCCCCGTAGAAGGCAGGCAGACAATCACGGAACCCCAAGTTTTTGGTGCCGCGTCCAACCAAGAGTCGCTTGACATGTTAAGCAAAAAGGGATTAAAGATTCTTAATGAAGGGTACATAGTCGGTCCCCAAGCGCTTAGCATGCGATACAGCGTCAGTAAGAAGACCGCAGCCATAGCACTCTTAGCCCAATCGTTCTACAATTATCCTGACCCAGAGGCGGCGGCTATGGTGCTGAAGGAGTTCTCAAGGATTTTCGAGATTAAGGTTGATGTCTCAAAACTTCGTGAGAAAGGGGAGGAAATTCGATTAAAGGCTAGAGACATAATGAAGCGCACTCAGCAGGAAATGAATCGCATGAAAAAATCTCAGGAGTACGATCTCCCACTATATGTTTAGGAGGGGGAATGTCTATGTCTGAAAAACAAAGAAACCATTCAATCTTCGATACAATTAACGAATACATGGAAGAATTCGAAAAATTGGCAGACGAACTTATGGAATCCACATTCTATGAAGGCCCCAGCTGGAACACGGAAACCTGCTGCATCCACGCGCTCTCTAATGTTTTCGTAACCCCCCGAGAAGTTATTGTCACAGCGGACCTGCCAAACATCGAACCTGAAACCGTGAAGGTTGAGGCGGTAGATGAAAATACTATCGAGATTACAGCGAAAATGAAGAAAAAAGTGCAGTTCGTCGATTTGGGAATCAATCATAGGCAGGGCGAGTTTTCTTTTCTACGTTGCCAAGGTCGCGTACATGTCGTTTTTGATGTGGAAAAAATGAAAATCTCCTGGAAAGGAGGCATACTAGAGGTCCGATTCCCAAGAAAAAAGAGATACCAACTAAAAGTCGAATAACTGTTTGAAGCCTCAGTTTGCTCGCGTCTTCACAATTCCGACGGCTCTTCTTGCATCATCGGCTTCACATAAAACTCTCTTTAACTCGTCTAATCAGTCTTTTCTAGACCTTCCAAGGCGGAAGCTATAATCAGTGGGAAGGCTATGGTGACGTCGCAGATGACGGTGACCTCTTTTCCTTCAGGCTTCACTTTTCCCCAGCTGATTGCCTCTTTCAAAGTGGCTCCGCTTAGTCCACCGGGTTCTGGTCGATCCATGGTGATCTGGATTGCGCGGTCGACGCCCTCTCTGAAAGTGTTGGCGAAGAGGGTGAAATGTTTGGGCCAGCCTCCTCCCAAGATTATTATGCCTGCTTTTTTGGCTTCGTAAACAATGTCAACGAGTTTATGGGTGTCAAGGAGTGGGTCTATCCTCAATTTTTTGTCTTGCCCGAACATCCACATGTGGAAGCCAGTTATAGAATCCACTAAGCCGGGGCTTATGATGGGAACTCCTTTCTTTGCGGCGGTGGCAAGGATAGATTGGGGGTCAGAAATTCTTTTGCCTATTTCGAAAAGAAGCTCGGTGGTGGATATGCGTTCTCTCTTCGTTTCGGGTATGCTTTCCAGGGTTTTGTATATCCATTTTTCTAAGTCCTTGAAGGCGTTTTGTCCGATGTAGATGTCGCCTATTCGCCCGATGGCTTGGTTTTTCAGTTCTTTGTCTTCGGCAAGAAAGGTGCCTATCCAGTGACGGTGACCGAGAGATTCCACCATATCGTGCACCATGTTAGCGCCTGTAGTCACAACCGCATTCACGTATTCTTGCTCTATGAGATCTCTGATGATTTGCCGTAGTCCCCCTGGAACCAAAGGACCCGCTAACGTCAAGAACACGGTATAATCCTTGTCACTGAACATATCCTTTACAATTTCGGCTGCTTTACCAATTTTTCCGGCGCCAAGCACTCCAGATGCATTCATTTCAGAAACTAGGGCGCCTACGGTTAAGCCATTCTTCAGTTGCATATGTTTTACGCGCTTCAACTCTTCCCGCCACAGTTAAAAATACTCTAACGAGTAAAGATTTGCTGTTAGAGTTTTAAAAAGGTAGTTACAGAAAAGGGGCTATCAGAAAAAGAGTGATTAGCCCTTTGTTCGTGTTATTCTTGTCTTGCCCAGAATTTGCCAATATTCAACTTCAACGCCGGAATCCAGTTTTGATTTTAGTTCCTCATCCTCTGGGTATGGCGCGTCAAGCATTTCGTAAGTTTCCAAATCCATCAGCTGAACAGTTGAAGGCAACAAGGCGATGACTTGTCCAGTTTTTTTCTCTATGAGGGGAACGTCAACCTGTGCGCTTACAGGCTTCACTATGGTTTTTTTGGATTCATCAAAAACGCTTATGGCTACAATACGAGCCTTTGCGGAACCATGTTTTCCAGGTTTCGATTTGCTGTAGCTTACTATTTTGCATGGTTCGCCGTCGATGATTATGTAGCTGCCGACTCTTAGGGCGCCCACATCCATAGGTTTGCTCATGTTATACAGTTCTCCTGATAGAGGAATTTCACGTATTTCTATGTTAATAATTTATCGCCTAAAATATGCTTCGGATAATTATAGGACAGTTAGCAACTTAAAAATAGCCAGTTTCACATTTTGTATTGGGTGCAAATCGTAAAGATGCTGTTTTCTTGCTGGGGACTGGAGCTGTTTAAAGTTGCGAGGACAATGTTTCTCAAAGCAGGTTTTAAGTTAGGGAATCTGTGCAAAAACCTAGCAGAGACTAAAAGCGAAGACATTTTTGGCGTTGTGAACAGCTTTTCTGGAGGTAAAAGCTTACGAAAAGAAGAGCAATAGTTCTGGATACCTCGGCTTTCATCGCCGGATTTGATCCTCTTGCGGTGCCAGAGAAACAATACACGGTGCCCGAGGTTAAGAAGGAACTCATTGCGGGCTCCATGCCTTGGGTGCGATTCAACGCAGCGATAGAGAACGGGAAGTTGACTGTCAGGAGTCCGAAAAGTTCTTTTTTTCAGGATGTTCAGGAAGCTTCCAGAAAGGTTGGGGATATGCGTTACCTCTCTGAGGCGGATTTGCAGGTTCTGGCTTTAGCTTTAGAGCTGAAAGGCGGAGGTTTAAGTCCAGTGATTGTTACGGATGATTATTCGATACAGAATGTGGCTAACAAAATTGATGTAGAGTTCACGTCGTTGATGACTTTCGGAATAAAGTTTCGCTTCAAATGGATACTCTACTGCCCCGCATGCTACCGCAAATACCCCCCAGACTACAAATTCAAATCTTGCGAAGTCTGCGGAACCGAACTTAAAAGAAAACCCAAGAAAAAAACGCGCCTATGAACAATTATCGATAAAATGGCGCCGGGGAAGGGATTTGAACCCTTGTGGCGCAAAGCACCACCGGCTGTCTTTTGACCCCAATTTTGGTTCATCTCGAGGCCGGCACATTACCGCTCTGTCACCCCGGCGCCCAAAATTGTAGAGTTTGTTGCCACTTAAAAGCGCTTTCGCCCAAAAAGGATAGAAAGAAAACTGTTAACAGAAATAGGTGTGCAGTTTTTCTTTTCTTTGTTCAAGGCAGATATGTTTCAGCCAGTTTTTGTCGTCGGTATCCGGGTAATCTGCCCTGTAGTGAGTTCCTCGACTCTCTTTTCTGATATGGGCGGCTTTTGTTACGAAGCGAGCCACAGTTACCATGTTCTTCAATTCAAGAAACCGCGTGTTTACGCCGTTCCCGCCAAGAGCATCCAGTCTTCTGTTTAACTGTTCCAGTTTTCTAAGCATAAGGCTCATGTTTTCCTGGTTGCGGATTATTCCAACATAGTTCCACATAGCCGCTCTCAACTCTGCCCTGATATCCTTCAATTCTTGGTTTTCTATATTTACGAATGCAGTTTCTTTTTGCTGCGGCGGTGCTCCAATTTTGTTTCTCAGATAATTTTTTGCTTTTTGTGCCCCCAAAGAAGAGAAAACAACCGATTCCAGCAGCGAATTGCTTGCTAACCTGTTAGCCCCGTGCACCTCGGTGCAGGCGCATTCGCCGAAAGCTAGGAGGTTGGTTAGGGTTGTCTCTCCGTATTCGTTTGTTTTGATGCCTCCGCAGATATAGTGTGCAGCTGGAGACACGGGAATCAGGTCCTCTGTAATGTCTATGCCATACTTCAGGCATTCTTGATGGATCATGGGAAAACGATCTAAAATGAAACTTTCTCCTTTATGGCGAATGTCCAAGTAGACGGAGCCTTTCTTGAGTTCATTGAATATTGTTCTGGATATAATGTCTCTGGGGGCAAGCTCGCCCATGCTGTCATAGTGTTCCATGAATCGTTCTCCATTTTCGTTCACCAGAATTGCTCCTTCGCCACGAAGAGCCTCGGAGATCAGAAAGTGGGGGGCATCAGGCTTGTTCAGTGTTGTAGGATGAAACTGCACAAATTCCATGTCTTCAATTTTGGCGCCCGCTCTGAGGGCCATGGCGATTCCGTCGCCTGTGGCAATTTCAGGGTTTGTGGTATTCTCATAAATGTAGCCGATGCCTCCAGTAGCTAATATGATGGCCCGCGCAAAGATGTCAATTATCTCTCGCTTTTTTATATCCAGTATCCTTGCGCCAACGCATTCTGTGTTGTTTAGGAGGAGGTCGATGGCGAAGCAGTTCTCGAAGACTTCGGTGTTCTTGTTTTCGCGGATACATTCGGTCATTGCCTGCTCTATTTCTTTTCCAGTTGTATCTCCGGAATGCAGCACTCGAGCTACGCTGTGTCCGCCTTCTGTAGTCAGGTGAAGTTCATCGTTCTCTTTGTCGAAGTTTACTCCGAAAGAAAGCAAGTTCTGGATAGCTTCTGGACCTTTTTCAGCAAGGATTTCTACTAGCCGTTTGTTGGATAATCCGCATCCAACTTTCAATGTGTCTTCGATATGTAACTGAACGGAATCGTCTTTTCTGGTCACTGCGGCTATTCCGCCTTGGGCTAGGTTCGTGTTTGACTCCATGATTTCCTTTTTTGTTACAACAGTCACCCTTCCATGCTTGGCGGCGTTCAGGGCAAAATTCAATCCTGCTATGCCACTTCCAACAATCAAATAATCCGTTTTCAAAGCGTCATCTCCAAGCTCATATCTAGGACCCTCGCAGAATGCGTTAGGTACCCCAAGGATACAACATCGATTCCGGTTTCAGCGTATTCTCTTATATTTTCAGGGGTTATCTCGCCAGATGCCTCTAAAAGCACATAATCATAAAGGGCGTCTTCACGAAGAGCCTCAATGGTTCTCTCTATTGCGGGAGGCAGGAAATTGTCAAGCATTATAATGCATGGTTTCTTCAGCCGTAAAGCTTTAAATTTCCTTGCCGCTCTAACAGCCTCTTCGTGGGTTGTGGTCTCAATTTCTATGAAACCAACCTTATCTGCAAACGCTGAAGCTTTAGCTATTGCAGTCTCGATGTAATCTTTTGTGCCTTCACTCTTCAAGATTTCTAGATGATTGTCTTTGATTAGGATGGAGTCCCATAGTCCAAACCGGTGAGTTAAACCCCCCCCAAAAAAAACCGCCTTCTTGTCAAGATATCTCAATGGAGTTTTTCTGGTTGCGGCAATTCTGGTGTTATAGTCTTTCAGCAAATCAGCCAAACGTTTAGTTGCTGTGGCTACTCCAGACATTCTCTGCAGAGTATTCAAGGCAATCCGCTCTGTTGCCAGAATATCTTTTTGCCCACCTTGAACTTCCAGAATTGTTTCTCCTTGAAGAGCCTCTTCGCCGTCTTTGATACAAACCTTTACGTTGAGATTATGCTTCCGGAGAAACCAGCTTATCTCCTCGATTCCCCCGACGACTCCTGACTGCTTGGCTTTCAAGAATGCTTTTCGGGGTTTGTTTTTTGATAGAACTGCTTCGCTGGTTATATCTCCAGCTCCAACATCATCGGCATATTCTTTGTCAAAAAAAGCGTCTAGCCAACTCAGATAATATTTATTGTTTAGAGTAAGTTCCTTTCCTTTCTGGTAAGCAGATTCAACAAGTTTTTGTCTATCCAAGCCGTCAAGCCACATTTAACATTCTGTCCAGAGCCTTTTCCGCTCTAACCCTTATATCTTCTGGAACAGTGACCTTAAACTGCTCCTTCTCCAGAGCATCCAAAACAAGCGGCAAAGTAGTTTGCTTCATTTCGAGACAGGTTCCTTCAGGAGGTGCTTGGAGAAACATTTTTTCTGGAAACATTAGCCTCAGCCGTTCTACCACGCCTATCTCCGTGGCTATTATGAATGTTTTATCATTGCTCTTTTTTACGTAGTTGACCATGCCGGTTGTGCTAAAAACTTCGTCCGCCAAATCCACAACCTCTGGGATGCATTCGGGGTGAACTAGAACTTTTGCATTTACATGCAGGGCTTTGGCGCGGATAAGACCCTTAGGAGAAAATTTTCTGTGAACATAACACCATCCGTCCCAAGGGATAATTTTCTTGTCGGTATTCCTCATCACATAATTTGCCAAATTGGAGTCGGGCACAAATATGATATCATCCTCCTCCAGAGAGTTAACCACTTTTACGGCGTTTGCGCTAGTGCAACAAATATCCGATTCCGCCTTCACATCCGCGGTTGTGTTGACATAGCTCACAACGGCGGCGTTAGGATGCTTTGCCTTCAACTTTCTTAAACCAGCGACGGCAACCATGGCAGCCATCGGACATTTTGCCAGCTTGGTTGGAATCAAAACTGTTTTTTCAGGATTCAAAATATAAGCGGATTCCGCCATGAAATCAACGCCACAGAAAACTATGATGTCTGCGTTGGTTTCTGTTGCTTTTTTGCTCAGACCATAGGAATCGCCAATAAAATCTGCTACCTTATAGATTTCTGGTCTCTGGTATATATGTGCCAGAATCACAGCGTTTTTCTCTTTTTTCAGTTTCCTTATTCGTTCAATGAGGTTCTTTTCTTCCATTTTGCTACACTACTTATCCTAAAAGTTTAGAGGCATCTCACAATTTAAACATGTTATGGAAGCTTTGGCATGACAAGATCGGCTATATCCACGCTATTGCCGTAAATTTGATGTATCGAGGAAGCAACGGCGAGAAGATGGCGCCCCACCTCAGCGGGAAGATCGAGAACAGCTGCTTCAATCTGGTGGAAGACGGACTCGATCTTTTCTCTTTCAGACCGCACCGACTCTGCAACAGAAATGTTATGATAAAACACAGCTTTTATGGCATTCTCATGAGACTCGTAGGCAACCTTGTGGAGCTGAAGAATAAGTTCTGAAAGATTATCCGCAATTTTGGCACCAGCTAACTTGATCACGGTCTCACCGATAGCGGCAGAGTGGTCGCCTATAGATTCGACCAAACTTGCTGCCAAACGATAATCCAAACAATCGATCGGCAGAATACCGAGTTTTTCGCTCAGCCCCGGATTTTGGATAACGGTTCGAAGAACCCGCACCAACAGAAAATACAACCGGTTAACTTCGTTATCCCGTGCAACAACGTTTTTAGCCAGTTCCACGTCGCCCTCAAGAAGAGCAGTCACGGCATCACGATGCACCCCCGAAGCTATCGAATATTCTCTTCGAAGAATCTTTTGGGGCGGAAAGGTAGAGGGCTCCAAGAGACACTGCATAACAATGTTTGAATGATTCTCCTCAACAATCTCCAGACCAACCAAACGAGTTGACGCCTGTTTTACCCGCTCACGATCCAAGGGGCTAATTCTATCTTTAGCTTGAACCTGAATGATGTCATAGCCTAACAAATATTTCTCAATGACCACACGATCAAGTAAGTGAGAGGGCGTAATCATCGCCACCTGAGGGGTTCGTTCCACATTATATTTCGGATTTAAAACAAGGGAACCGTCAGCGGTCTCGGTTATAGAAACAACGGTTCCACGATCAAGCCCGTTTCGTTCAGCCCAATCTTTAGGGAGGCATACGAAAAAGGTTCCGCCACTTGTTCTTTGAATCTTTCGGAGATCCATCTCTGAATCCTCAAGCAAATATTGAATTAATTTAAAGCATAACGCATTATTAAGAGTTAACCAAAAAACATCTGAATCATAGAAAAATATCCTAACAAGTATAGACGCTTCCAATTGAAGGAAACCTGCAGAAAAATAGCTTTTGTCAACTGTAAAGAGCAGAATTAATAGGATACAAAGCACATATTACCGTTTCAACAGAGGGAATCAAACGAGGAAAAGGAATATGAGTGAAGGCGAAAGGCTAAAAAAAGCCGTTTCCTTCACGATATCATCTGGATACCAACTGGACAAAGAAGCTTTCGAATTCTTGAATATAATAGCTAAAACAGAAGACCCTCTTCAGTTGATGGAAGAAGCTGTTAGAAAAATCAAAGGTTTACCTCAAAAACCTCTGTTCATAGACAGGGGCTTTCTGGAGGCTATAAAAAAGGAGCCTTGCGCTGAAGAAGAGAAACTACCTCCTCCAGTTTCACCTCCAACCATTTCTGAATCGAGAAAGAGTTTCAGACCTTACGCCAAAGATGTTGAAGATGAAATAAAAGTGATCTCAGATCCCACAGATAAGATATGCACAACCGGCTCTATCAAGGAATATTTAGAATATTTTCAAGATCGATTTGAAAGGTTAAAGAAGATTCTTAGAAAAAGAATGGATACAAAAAGTGCCGTACCTATATCGGTTGCTTTAAAGGCGCCGACCAAATCGAATGTTAACATCATAGGTATGGTTACGGAAAAAATAGAATCTAAAGAAAGACTCTTCGTGAAAATCGAGGACCTAGAATCAAGCGCCACAGTACTTGTGTCTCCAAACTTAAGCAAGGAAATTATAGAAAAAGCCCGTTCCCTGCTTTTGGACCAAGTTATTTGCGTAAATGCAATAAAAGGAAACAATGACCTAATCATCGCAAAAGACTTTATCCTTCCAGAGCTGCCACAGAAGACGCCCCACAAAGCCTCAATTCCAGTCTACGCAGCTCTAACGTCAGATCTCCATGTCGGAAGCAAAAAATTCATGGAAAAAGAAGTCAATCGATTTCTAAGCTGGCTAAAAGGAGAAAGAGGCAACCAAAAACTCAGAAGCATCGCCAGTCACATCAAATATTTGGTAATAGCAGGCGATATTGTAGACGGCGTAGGAATATATCCAGGGCAACTGGAAGAGCTAGCAATAACGGATATTTATGAACAATACAGGAAAGCCGCAAAATTTCTCGAACAGATTCCTGAATATATTGAAGTGATAATTATTCCCGGCAACCATGATGCATCTAGAAAGGCGTTACCGCAACCAGCAATACCAAAAGACTACGCAGAACCGCTACACGAAGCACGGAAAACATATTCGCTTGGAAACCCGTCCACAATCAGCCTCCATGGAGTGGAACTGCTTGCGTTTCATGGGCGAAGCTTGGATGATATCGCCGCCGTTGCCCCAAACGTTAGCTTTGATACTCCAGACAAATCTATGAAGCTTTTGCTACAAAGCAGGCATCTTGCGCCCATTTACGGAGAGAGAACACCCATTGCCCCAGAAAGACGCGATTTTATGGTTATAGACAGAATACCGGACATCTTCCACGCAGGACACGTTCATGTGCTAAAATGTAATCAGTACAGGGGAACACTTATTGTGAACTCGGGGGCGTGGCAAAAACAAACAGATTTTCAACAAAAAATGGGGCTTGTCCCTACCCCAGCAATAGTGCCTATAGTAAACCTCCAAACATCCATGATTTCAACAATAGATTTCACGGAACCTTGGTGAACAAACAACAAAAACGCTAGTTAACCCATTTCTTAAAATCATTGCATACCAGTAAGACAGCTAGGGACATAGCCTAGCAGTTCCTGAAATCGATCATTATCAGAGAACACCTTCCTAACAAGACTGCGACCTATGCCTAAACGGATTTTTTTTGTGCGCCCATGCCGACCCATGCTCACCACACGAGCATTCAACAGCCCTATCATATCTAACTCGCTGATTAGACCACTTACTCGCCTCTGAGTCAGCGGCGAGAGACCAGATTGGTCACAGAGTTCACAGTATATACCATAGATATCTCCAGTGACGGTGTAGCTAAGTTTTGTTTTACCCAACAGATAAACACTGCACAAGACTAATTTTGAGTGTACCGGAAGATTTTCTAAAACCTCAACAATACGATCATGCTCCACCCGTTTCTCCGCCTGCCGCACATTATCTTCGTTAACACATGTTGCACCTTCCCGTTCTGCCAATTCGCCAGCAACGCGGAGGAGGTCTAAAGCGCGTCTGGCGTCACCATGCTCTGCAGCAGCCAACGCAGCGCACAATGCCACAGCGCTATCCAGTAGAGCACCTTCGGAAAAGGCTAACTGGGCACGTCTCCAGAGGATGTCTTGGAGTTCAGTTGCGTCGTATGGTCTGAAAACCATCTCTTCTTCGCTTAAGGAGCTTAGAACTCGTGGATCCAAAAACTCCTTGAACCGGAGGTCGTTTGAGATTCCTATTATGGCTGTTCGTCCGTGACGAAGAGTTTCATTTATTCTGGTTAATTCGTAGAGGAGGGTGTCGCCACGAGCTTTTATGAGGGCATCGATTTCGTCGAGGATAACTATGAAGATTTTTCTTTGTAGGTCTAGGCCCTCTTTGAATCGGTCAAAAACTTCTCCGACAGCTAAACCTGTGAAAGGAACTTTTATATCTAAAGCATTGCACAAGCTTGAGAGAACCCGGTACTCAGTACCAGCTAGACGGCAGTTCACATAACAAATTTCGACAGCCGCTCCAAGTTCATGAGCCTTAGAGGATAGCTTGTTCAGAACATATTTAGTGACTGCTGTTTTTCCTGTTCCAGTTTTTCCATAAATGAAAGTGTTGGAGCAGGGAGAGCCTCTCAGGACTGGTGCAACTATTCCACCTAAACAGCGGATTTGTTCATCGCGGTGCGGAAGTTTATTAGGGATATAATCATGCCGTAATACTTCGCGGTCTTTGAAAATGTGGGTATTAGTCAGAAAATTGTTGAAAACGTCTTCAAGTGTATCAATTTTGGTCAGTCTGGTAATCTCCTCTAAGGGGTAGTGAAATTATTGCCTCGATTGCAGTTCCAGTAGATAAGAACTCTCGTAAAAAAAAGTAGATAAGGTGCACAAAAAACTAAAGGGAGACGAAACTTTCTGGATAAAAGCAGTTTTAGGTTGTTTGTATATGGGGAACCATGTTTACAGACTCTCGCACCCCTATATTTCTCGTGGAAAAAGTAAGTCTTCTATGCGGTTTAGATAAGAAAAGAATCATAATTTGCGAAGTAATTTTTATTGTCGAAAAGAATCTCATGGGCATTATGCTTCTAAGAAGTATTTATCGTTAATTATCAAATTTTTTTTATTTATTCCTACAAAAAAATAATTGCAAGTTCTAAAAGAAAATGTAAATGAACTTCTTCGGTACAATGGAAATGAAGGGGTCAGAGTCTTAAACAAAAACTGTTCAACTAAGTTGTGTCTTCTTGAGACACACAAAACTTTATTTGACGAAGAGTCTTCCGTATTTGCTGGTTACCTTGCTTGTTGACTTCGCTGTGAAATATTGTGAAGTTAAATAGTAAATTCTGGCTTTTTCTCTGTTCGTTCTGTAAAATAGGCTATATTAAACCCTTTCACTCGTATAGGAACGACCCCTTGGTTTCTACTGGAAAACTGTTTCTATCCCTTTCTCTTTTTCTGTTTCATGAACGTGGACTATAGTGAATCCTGTGAACCTAATAAGCTGCAAATTTCCCTTCTTTCAATTTTTAGGACTATTTTTCAGCTTATTTACTTTACATTCTTTACCGCAATATCTATAACTTGTGAATGTTAATGAGTTAACGCTAACTGGTGTACGGCATGCCCGCCAAAAAAATGCGCATAGAGATCTTCAATAACGGAGATCGTTACACAATAACCTTTGAGGGTCAGGTTACGCGAGATAAGGCTCTTCGTCTACTTGATTTGGTTGAACTTTTGGGGGGAATGCCAACCGTAAATCCTGAAACAAACTCTATATCAGAAATATCTAAAATCGAAAAAGTTCGTTTAGCTGCAGAAAAAAACTTTCCTGTAGGCTGGTTTTCTTCAAAAGAATTACGAGCGGCATATGAAAAACAGTTTACCGAACCAATCCGCCTGAGTACCGCAGCAACTTATTTGTCGCGTCTAGCAGACCGGGGATTCTTTAGTAAAAAGGGCGCTTCAAATAAAATACGCTACAGAATTGTGACGCCAATATCAAACTATCAGGTTCACGAAAGATAATAAATAGCTTAGTTTAAGATAATTAATTTGGCACTAGATTATAGGACTCTTCGTGTTTGAGGAGAAAGCCGCATATGAGTAAGATACAAGAAGATCTGGTTGAACTGAAAACGAAACTTAAGACGTATGTTGATAGGGGTCGCCAAATAGGCTTTCAAGATATTAAGCCTCAACCATTGATTATTACTAAGCCCGACATGAACAAAATTAAGCCTCTAAAGAAAGTTAAACACTGCGATTCACGGTTTTTGGCCGTCGACTGCTCTACTAGAATTTTGAAGAGAGCCCACAACTGGGGCATTTACTTGATGCGGGTTGCATATGCCTCTGTGGAGGGCCGTAAAGTGAATTGGGGATATGCTGAAAGCATTGCATGTGCAATTGGGGACCGCCGTTACCGCTCCAACTTTTTGATTGACCGAAGATTACAGCTAGAAAGTGAGATGGCTTTGAAACTTCTTCACGAAGAGTCTACTGGGGCTAGTGGGGAGACTCTTCGTGGGCTAGGCGAGGGCGATTATGTTTTGCTGGATGGTGCTAGTTTCTTTGGCGGAAAACGAGGGTTCCACACTTCATTATACGAAGAGGCTCTGCGTAAAAAGGTTAATCTTCTTGCCGTAAGTAAACAATCTCCTATGTTGTGTGATGAGAAGGGGCGAGATTTTATGGCATCAACAAGTATCCTTGCATCTTATCCTCTTTGGGTTTATCATCCAGTTAAAGAGGCGAATATGGAAGAGCATCTTTATGGAGATGTGTCTCTTGTGAAGTTGTGTGAAGACAGTCAACACGTTTTCCGCTGTGACATAATGGATCCTCTGGTCTCCAACAATGTGTCCGAGTTTCTTTCTCCCCTCACATCCCTTTCCGAAGATCCAAGATGTTTAGGTTATCCTGTTACCCTTTGGCTTGCCCACGAATTTTCTGGAGCATCAAACTCGAAACTTCTTCAATACTATGATTTAATCGAAAAAATATTGTCAGACGAAGGAATCTTGGAGCCTCTTCGTATGGAAGAGCTTTCCTGCAGTTTCGCTGATAAACTCCATGGAATAACAAATCTTTTTGAGGGTGGTGAAGGTTTTGACCGAGTTTGAGCCTGTTGGTTTTGTTCGCGAAGTAAAAGGGGACACGGTCTCTTTTTTTCTAAATCGGGGGGCAACTCTTTCTTTTGGTCAGATTGTCCGAATAGATTCTGATAATCGGAGCTTCTATGCGCGTGTCGTAGATGCTGGAAGTTCATCCACACTACAAACTAATGAGCAACTTCGTGAGGCGGAGGGAAAGGAATCTTTTGGGCCTTACTCTAGCTTTAGGCATGTTGACGCCATTCTTTTCCTTGAAAGGCATGGTGAAAATGTTCGTTCTCCAACCTTTAATCCTAATTATATGGATCGAGTATATGCAACCAGCGAAGAGGATTATTCAGTTTTGCGTCTTTCGGGTGATTTGGAGATAGGGCGTCTGCGTTCAGGAGAAGAGGTTCTGGGCGAAGTAGGAGTAAGCGTTAAGGCTATTCCAAAGATGATGGGCATGTTCGGAATGACTGGCTCAGGAAAAACCAACACAGAACTTATTCTCAATGCGCGTATAATCGACAACCCTGAGACTGTTGGTCTTATTTTTGATTTTGCTGGTCAGTTATTGTCCGGCAAAGATATTGGGTCTGAGAGCGGTCTGAGTGATCATCCTCTTTTTCATAGTCGCGTTCGTTACTATTCAGCAAGAGATGGCAAATTATGTATAGGTTTGCACACTCTTACTCCTGGAAGATTATGGACGATTTTTCCTGAAATTGGGAAGCCACAAGTCAGGGTTGCCAGAAGATTGTATGAGCAACTGGGCAGGTGTTGGATCAAGCAAGCCATTGAAACATATAGTTTAGAGGGGCCTTCGGGGGTTGGGCGAATTATCAATTACCAACAAAAAACAGTGATTAACGCTTTGATGAGTAGGCTTTCTGATCTTCCGCCACATCTCTTTCCGTTTTCCGATTACAACTTTATTGATGATGTGGTTCAAAACATAAGCAAAGGAATCACCTGTCTCATTGATATTTCAGGCTTAACTTCTGAGGAGCAACAAAACGTCACCTGTCTCACCGCAAGCAACGTTGCATATCATTATAAGCGGTTGTGGGAAAGCAATTTTGAAGAATGGAAAAAGCTTCCAACTCTGTTGATAACTCTGGAAGAGGCTCATGAGTTTCTTGATCCCGAAATACACAAAACCATCTTTTCTGACATCGCCCTCACATACCGGAAGTATCGTGTTGGATTAAATGCTGTGACCCCTAGGCCTTCCAAGATAAATCGTGATGTCTTCGCTGAGCTTTGGACTAAAGTCATCATGAAAACTGAACTGAAGCGGGATAGGGATTATTTGACCCAAAATACGCCCTACCTCGAATACAGCGATACCGAAATTAAGATGCTTGATGTGGGAGAAGCGTTGCTTATTTCAGAGCCTCAGATTCGGTTCGCTGTTCCTATAAAGGTTATTCACTATCCTGACTACCTGAAAGAACGGGGGAAAGCTGAGTATGATTTGCCGCCCTCAAAGCCTCTTTCTGAAATGGATGAAAAATTGAGAAGACTCAAGGCAGCCGGGGAGTCTCTTGCGGCTGGAGACAAATCTAAATCTTAGCTTCCCTTCGCTTCAGTATTTTCTGCATCTCTTCCTTTAATCGATAGACATAAGGCATTTTGTGAGTGTCCCTCTCCAGATAGCCGTCTTTATACAGCTTCTTCATTAGACGCGCAGTATGTTCCCTGGTGAGACCAATCTTTTCTCTGATTTCAGGCGACGTCTTTTCTCCCTCTCTGCCAATAGTTTCAAGCACCATAAGCTCCGTTTCAGTCAGCGGCTCCAAGGCTTTTTCCCTTTTTATTGGAATAGCCGCCTCTATCTTCGACTCGGGAATATACGCCTCCTGCTTGGTTTTCTCAACCTCAACAAGTTTCCGCATCACCTTGTCCTGGGCTTCCTTTATGCTCTCAACTTCGCTCCTCATCTCCTCAAGTTGCCCAGAGAACTTCTCTTCAATCTGGGGAACCGCCCCCACAACTTTAGTAAAATCCGCTAATTGCTGCTCATATTCCTCTATTTTCTTTGCAGCTTTTTTGTTCTCCAATGATGCTGCTTCAAATTTTTGAGCCACAAAAAGAACTCTGTCATTTTGCCTCTGGAACTGGCTATCAACCCCGACAACTATATCCTCCACAACTCCCCTTGCCCTCTCATACTCTTGACGAAGAACCCTTATTCGGCGATAATAAAGAAGCAACGCGGAAATTGTGGCAAATAGCAAAGCCGCCGTCACTGATAAAAGAAAATCTGAAATCATCTACGCCCCCTTACATCACGTGTGATTCCTGCGTGATATTGTGTGATATGCATGTGTGATCACACATCACATTAGTATATAAGTGAACTTAAGTTTTTTGTTAAATTAGACATCGTGACATCACACGTCACAGAATGCGTTTAACAGAAACCACTGTGCGTGATTGTTTATTATCCAGACTTCGCTCTCCCTTACTTTTCTACATAATCCTTTACATCAGAAAATCTGATAAAACTCCTTATTTTTATAAAAAACCGTTAAAATGAGCTTATTTTGGCGTGACCCCTATTTAGTGTTTCAGGCTCCTTTAATGGCTCCTTCCTGCGCTTTGATGTGCACTAAATCTAACATTTTTATTGCTGCAAGGTTGTGATTTGTGATGTCACAGACCTCTTGACATGTTTCTCGGCTTGGTCAGTTCTTCTAGGCTCGTTTTCAGCTCTTCGTGGAGCAGCGCTACACTTCTTAAGTGTTCTTCTTTTGGCGCCTTTTTAGCGAGTTTTTGTTGGGTCTTTATATATGTTCGTAGTTTGTTTGCAACTTCTATGTATGGTTCTAGGCTGGTGTCTTCGAGGATTCCTATGTATCCTAGGAGGAGGACCGTGTAGATTGATTGTATGACGTTCTGTCTAGCTTGCCTTAGGCTTCTGTTGAAAGCGCCTCGACTTACGGCTAAAAGCCTTAATTTGGCTTTTTCGTCGTATTTTAACGATTTATCGGCCATATTTTCGGCTAAAACATCTATTAACAGCGTTTCTAGCTGTATTTTAGTTAAATGGCTATTTTTAGCAAGTATTTTTACCATCGGGTCCGATAATAAGTATTTTAGCCAATTTTGAGCCTTTTCCCTCAATTAAAATCTCCCAACCTCAACCCCTTTAATAAAGGATACATTTTTGTATACGGGGCTCTTGGATACAAAAGCTTTACGCCTCTTCATCAGAAGAACCCACATACATCCGCAGTCTTTTATGTGATTAAAACAGCAAAAAATTATAAAATAATCTTTATTAAAATACATAAAACTGAACAAAAAACAAAATTTTAAACCAATATAAGAATAATAATCTGCCTATTGTTTTTCTTCGACTCCCTCTGTTCTACGACGAAAATTCTTTTTCTGTCCCAGCCTCGTTGATTATGTATTAATTTTGTGGATTACAGAGGTTCTTTTCCTTTAAGCTGTTTATTCTTCTTTATAGGAAGCAATTCGTTACTTTGTATCTTCGTTCCAATTGGCGCTTTCAACCCCTATTTTGTGACCTTGTGATTTGTAGATGGTGTGATTTCTGATCACATGAAAATCACGTGTGATTATCACAGAATCACGTGTGACGTCACGCACAAGCTTTTATTCCTAATAGAGCTTTTTTAGGTCTATTTCCTAATTTACTGCCTGTTTTGTGGGATTTCAGATATCATATTTTATCAAGTTCTCCTTTTTTATAGACTAACCTTTCAGTGTCTTCACACGCTTTTAGGGCAAATATTTTAACTATTGTCGCGTTATAATTTGAGACGTGATGCAATCACGTAATTAAAGATTCATATCTGAGGCTTTGACATGGGCAGAAGAAGAAGAAAAGTGGTTCGTATACCTAAAAAGAAATTACCTACAGTCTACCTCTGCCCTAAATGCGGCAAACAAACAATCAATGTTGAGATATTCCCTGGTGGTGAACGCGCTAGAGTACGTTGTGGGAACTGTGGATTAATCGAAGAATTGGATACTAAGCCCGCTTTTGGGGAGATCGACATATACTGCCAATTCACAGACATCTTTTATTCAAGGTCAACGGTCTAGTGAGGAATCAGCTATGGTTGGTCTAGTGGAGAAATATCTCTTAGAAAAGATTGAGAAAAAAGGAACCATTCACCTGACTCTTGTTGACCCCGAAAAGGTCACCCCCTCATCCGCATCCCACATAGCCAAAGAGGCTGAAACCTGCGATACAGCAGCTATAATGGTGGGAGGCTCAACATCCTTTTCAACTTCTCATCTAGACAAGGTCACAAAAGCTGTGAAAGAATCGGTGGAAATACCTGTAATCCTTTTCCCTAACAACATCACCGGAATAAGCAGACATGCTGATGCTATCTGGTTCATGTCCCTTCTTAATTCTTCAGATCCATACTTTCTCATGGGCGCTCAAGTATTAGGCGCCCCAATAATCAAAAAATTCGGTTTAGAGCCTATCCCTCTAGGTTACATCATCGTGGGTGAGGGGGGCGCAGTTAGTGTTGTGGGTAAAGCAGTCCCAATCCCATATAACAAACCTGAACTTGCGGCTGCCCATGCCCTAGCCGCCGAGTATTTTGGTATGAGATTCGTTTACTTAGAGGCAGGATCCGGAGTCGGAAACCCGGTCCCAAGCACCATGGCAAGAGCAGTCAAGAATGTAGTTAACATTCCCTTGATTGTGGGCGGTGGAATACGAACCGGTGAACAGGTGAAAGAAATAGCGAAAGCTGGAGTCGACATCATTGTAACCGGCAATGTTCTGGAAGAGAACAACGGTAGACACAAAATAAGAGAACTAATAGATAACATGAAAGCCCACAAAAAAAGAAGCTGAGTCAAACTTTCAGTTGAAATTTATAACCCTCAACTTTATCAAGTTCTGCTTTGTCGCTTTTATGTTAGAAAGACTCAATACCTCGCTTCGTGAAGTCTATGTAAGGAGAACGATTTTGACGATCCCGATGAGCAAAGAATACAGGCAATATACTGCATTTTTGGAGAAAAACCTTGAGAACATATATGCTGTTGCAAGAAAAGCTAGGGAAAAAGGTTTAGATCCTGCCCTTGTTCCAGAGCCTGAGGTTGCGAATGATTTAGCTGAACTGGTAGAGGGGCTTGTTGGACCTTCTGGGGTTGCTGAAAGCATCAGAGATTTGAGTGAGAAGATGTCGCGAGAGGCGCTTGCCTTCAAGATTGCTGAACAGATTATCCACGGAAAATTTGGATCCATGACCGCTCCTGAAGCAGCTGAACAGGCCATAAGAACCGCTCTTGCCATACTAACTGAGGGGATAACCGCGGCTCCAGTGCAAGGTGTGGCTCGGATAGAAATCAAATCTAATCCTGATCGAACAAAATATCTGGCGATATATTATGCTGGTCCAATACGTTCAGCCGGTGGCACAGAACAAGCCTTAACCATAATAGTTGGCGATCATATTCGCCGCCTGCTCAAGCTGGACCAGTACAAACCAACAGAAGAAGAGATTGCCCGTTTCATAGAAGAAGTGCGAACGTTTGAGCGTATGGTGTCCAGATTCCAGTATCACATCTCAGACGAAGAGCTACGAAGAGCCATCCAGAACATCCCCGTGGAGGTCACCGGTACAGAATCAGACCCCGTTGAGGTTTCATCCTTCCGAAACCTTCCCAGAATCGAGACAAACCATGTTAGAGGAGGAGCGCTCAGGGTCGTAAACGACGGCATAGTGGGACGCTCCGCAAAAGTTTTGACAATTATTGAAAAACTGGAAATCGAGGGATGGGAATGGCTTGGAAGCCTAAAAGAATTCTCGAAGAAAAAGAAAGCCGGATTCATGGAAGACGTCATAGCGGGTCGCCCAATCTTCTCGTTTCCGTCTAGAAGCGGAGGTTTCAGGCTTCGTTATGGGCGGTCTAGGAACACAGGACTTGCAGCGGTTGGCATCCACCCCGCCACAATGTTGGTTGTCCAAAATTTTCTTGCTGCGGGAACTCAGCTTCGTTTGGAGGGTCCTGGAAAAGGTGGAATTGTAGTTCCCGTGGATAGTATTGAGCCTCCTGTTGTGCGGTTAAACACTGGGTCTGTTGTGCGTGTTGAGCTTCAGAATTTTAAGCGTTTAGAGAAGATGGTTGATAAGATTCTGTTTCTTGGGGATATCCTCATCGGGTTTGGCGACTTTCTGTATACAAATAAGCCTCTTCGTCCGTCCGGCTACACTGAAGAATGGTGGCGTGAAGAACTTGTTGTAGCTCTTGACCAAAAGTTTGGTGGCGATATGAAGCAAGCCTCCGGGGCAATAGGCGTGTCTAGCTCGTTTCTTGAAGATGTGTTGGCTGATCCCTTTAAGAATAAGCCGAACGTCAAGGATGCCATAGCCATTTCCTCAGTTTTGGGGGTTCCCTTTCATCCCTTCTTCACCTTTTTCTGGGAAAACATCTCCCTTGAGGAATTTGGAGCCTTAAGAAAATGGCTTTTAGACTCTGAGACTAAAGAGGAGAATGCTGTAGTTCAAGAGATTGTTGGCTTGAAAGACAAAACAATAAAAGGTGCCCTTGAAGAACTCTGCATTCCCCATCAGGTCATCGCAAACAAGATAAAAATAGTTGATGATGAAGCGCATGCACTCGCTTTTTGCCTCGGGTTAAAGGTTCCTGAAACTCGGATAGACTCTTCGGGAAGCATTTTCGAGGCTATCCAGAAAATCACGGGTATTCAAGTTAGACCAAAGGCTCCCAGTTTTGTGGGCGCAAGAATGGGGCGCCCGGAAAAGGCTAAAAGGCGGCAAATGAAGCCGCTTGTTCACTCTCTGTTCCCTGTTGGGCTTGCTGGTGGTTCCCGACGTAACCTCTCCGAGGCTTCAAAGAGTGCTAAAATTGAAGTTGATATTGTTATGCGGCGCTGTCTGAAATGTAATGAAACAACTTTCAGGGTCAGATGTCCTAAATGTGGCTCAGAGACTGTCTTGGAGAAGTTTTGTCCTCAATGCGGAAGAAAATTAAAAGAGGATACCTGCCCCGTATGTAAGGTTTCAACAAGAAGCTACGCTAAACAACAAGTTGACATAAGGGCTTTGATGGCTTCAGCTTGCAGAAATCTGGGTCTTCACACCTTGAAGCTTGTGAAGGGCGTGAAAGGGATGACAAACGAAACCAAGACGCCAGAGCTTTTAGAAAAGGGAATTCTGCGAGCTAAGCATGGTTTATCTGTATTCAAAGATGGAACAATCCGTTTCGACGTCACAAATGCTCCTCTCACCCATTTTGCTCCTCAGGAGATTGGCGTCTCCGTTGAGCAGCTCAGAAAGAATGGTTACCTGCATGACTGTGAAGGAGCCCCTCTAACCGAATCTGACCAGATTTGCGAACTCAAGATTCAGGATATAATTATCCCCCAGAAGTGCGCAGAATATTTTGTTCATGTTGCCAACTTTCTTGACGAGCTGCTTGAAAAGGTATACACGCTTCCCTCATACTATAATATCGAAAAGGCTGCTGATCTTATTGGGCACCTTGTGGTGGGTTTAGCGCCGCACACCTCAGTTGGCATAGTCGGAAGAATCATCGGTTTTACCCCCCTCAACGTTTGTTACGCTCATCCCATATGGCATTCAGCGAAGCGCAGAGACTGCGACGGCGACGAAGACGCATTGATGCTGGCTTTGGACACGATCCTGAATTTCTCCAAAGTATATCTGCCATCTCAGATTGGAGGGATAATGGATGCCCCTCTCCTAATTATCCCCATCGTTAATCCGGCGGAAGTGCAGCGGCAAGCCCATGAAGTGGATGTTGCAGGAAAATATCCCGCAGCATTTTATGAAAAAACTTTGCAGAAGGCAGAACCCAGACAGTTAAGTGAACTAATAGACATTATTGAGCATCGATTGAATGCTGCGGCGCAGTTTGAGGGCTACAACTATACTGTCCCTGTTTCAGACGTGAATATGGGCAACCCTGAGAGCATCTACAAAAAATTGGGAAAGATGACGGACAAGTTGCATAGTCAACTGATTTTGGCAGAAAAGATCAAAGCTGTCGATGCTGACATAGTGGCTAGGAAGGTTCTGACCACCCATTTTGTCCGCGACATAGCTGGAAATCTAAGAGCTTTCACCACTCAAAAGTTTCGTTGCAAAGCCTGTAACAAAAAATTCAGAAGACTGCCGCTTCTCGGCAAGTGTCCAGCCTGCGGAGGCGAATTAACTCTTACAGTCTATCGTGGGGGAATCGAGAAATATTTGCCAGAGGCGCTTAAACTGGTTAAAAAGTATGGTCTCTCGGAGTATTATGCTCAACGGCTCTCAATGGTGGAAGAGGAAATCGTTACCTTGTTTGAAGGCAAGAAACCTCGGCAAATCAGTCTCGCAACCTTCGTGACTGAACCTAAACTTTAGAAAGCTTTTTTGTCTCAACAGCGACCATATAGTGAGGGCATATGTTCAAAATAGCCCATAACCCCAAAGCTTTCCTGACCCTAAAAAGGAATGTTAAACAAGGCTTGGCTGTTAGAACGCAAATAATTTCTGTCCTTGAAAAGAAACCATGTGATGTCAAGACAATTTCCAAAGAAACAGGGCTCAGCTATGCAGTTGTTCTGTATCATCTTCATCTTCTGGAGGCAGAAAACATTTTAAACCGCAGAGGCAGGCGAGCCTATGTTTGGCATCTGACTGGTGCAGGGCAACAACGATTGATGGGTGGGAAAGAAGCTAGAAGGGGCATTCGCAGGGGGACAGTCCACACTTAGGGCATCTGTTATCATACTTTGAGAGTGCTGCCTTCTCTAGGTCGATGTTGGTAACGTTTGCCAGAGAAGCTAACCAGGCAAGAACATCAGCGAATTCGTTCTCTATGGCTTCGATGTCGTTTCCGTTTAGGGCTTCTCTCAGCTCCTCCACTTCACCCACAAGCCAGTCTAAGGTTCCATCTGTTCCTCGCTCAGAGTCTCTGTGAAAGTATATTCGTTTCATCATGTTTTGGAATTCGTTGATGTGCATTTTCTTGTCTCCCTCACAAACTACCTGTTGATTTCTGTGATAATGCCGAATCTAATAAGCTCTTCCCACCTTCTTTCTGTATGCATGTTATGAAACAGCGACTCCACTACGTAGATATTAATACACTAAATGGTGTATGTGTTCCTTTATCTCAGTCTATACCCTTCTATACAGCCCTGTTTTATTTGACCCACCAAATCAACAATCTCCGGCAACGTCTCCTCAGGGGCTTCCAGATTCTTCTCGTAAATCTTGGCGTAGCAGCTTCCAGCTATTGCGCCGTCAGCCCCGGCTGCAACCACATTTGAGGCTTGCTGCCTGTTTGAGATGCCGAAGCCTGCCAGTAGAGGCATATCCGTGTGTTGTCTAGCTCTTTTGACCAGTTTCAGTGTGGAGTCAGCTAGGCTCTCTCTTG
>Ga0307434_1000291_pt1 | contig 39231 bp, 22 predicted proteins | sample SalMarWE160220MG_FD_202156 | JGI IMG/M metagenome (GOLD analysis project Ga0307434, IMG submission 202156) | Salt marsh sediment microbial communities from the Plum Island Ecosystem LTER, Massachusetts, United States - WE1603-220 | ecosystem: Environmental > Aquatic > Marine > Intertidal zone >... | reverse complement strand
GTCTTAAGCCATCCTTGGCTAACGGCAACCTGCTGCGCTGAAAAAATCGCCCCGCAAAGGCTCGTCCAAGAAGTCGCGGTACGCTTGTTTTGGGACTAGGCGTGTTTACTCGGCGATGGTGCAGGCCATGGACCGAAACGTCGCCGCGATCCTCGGCGAACTGGACAAGCTGGGTTTACGCGAGAACACCATTGTCGTCTTCACCAGCGACAACGGGGCGACGATGAACGGCAGCAACCTGCCGTTGAAAGGTGGCAAGCACACGATCTATGAGGGTGGCGTCCGACTGCCCACAGTGATCCGCTGGCCGAAGGCCGGACTGGTCGGTCGGGAATGGAACGGGCTCTGTGGATCGCTGGATATGTTCCCGACGTTGATGGTGATGGCCGGCTGCCGGATGCCCGAGACGCGAGGGCTGGACGGAAAGAACATCTGGCCTGCGCTGCGCGATAGCGGCGAGAGTCCCGTGGAGAGCTACTACTGGGTCTGGCATGGAGAGGACGCCATCCGGACGGCGGAGTGGAAAATGCACCGTTTCAGCGACCGCTTTGAATTGTACGATATCCGCAAGGACGAGGGCGAAACCACCAACGTCGCCGAGGCGCACGACGATGTGGTAAAATCGCTCGAAGTGAAGATGGACGCCTGGGCCGATTCGCTCGGCGCGGCGTTGACGCACCGGCCGGCCCCGGCCAAGCTCGATACGAAACCCAAACCCGAAGGTGAGGTGCTCGAGATCACTGTGACCGTCACAGATCAGGCCACGCCCAGGGACCGACTGATCGTTCCGTTCGCGGAATGGGATGGGTCCCAGCAAGCCACGGACTGGGTGGAATTCGACATCGCCTTCGCGCGGAATAGTCTGCCACGTGGTTGCTTCTATTCGCCGGTCCAGGGCAACGCCAGCAAACTGTATAAGGTCTTCTTCAAACGCGGCGACGGTGTCGACCAGTTCGGTCGCGAGCAGGTCTCTGGCCCTGGGCCCAAGGACGGCCCGGGCGTGTGGGAGCATCGCGTGATCGGCCTGTGCAGCTTTGCGCCTGGGCCCTTAAATCGGCACGCACTGGTCTTCCGCGGAGGCAAGGCTGGCACCTATAAGGTCTATATCAACAACCTGCGGATACGTCATGCCGATGGCAGCCTCTCTTCTATATGGGCCCATGCCAAGGACACGCGCTATCGGCGTATCGAGGACTCCGGACTGTTCACGGGCGTTCAAGTGCGTGCTGTCCCGATCGCCGAGACAGGCACGAAATACAAAGAATGAGCCGCATCACTATGTGTATCCACACGTTCATGATCATCGACATGATCGTTAGTTGCGCAACCTGCGCTTGTTAAGGGCAAATGTGTTCCCTGTTTCATCGACTTTACGAAGCCTGGAACAAACCAGAAAAAACCGAAAGTGGCGAGCAAAACTGCCTAAAACAGAAGCTGGGATAGAGTGACATATGAGCACCAAAATGGCCCAATTTCAACTCGCAAAACCTTTACAACCAGACTACAACCCGAAAGGCCAATATCTACCTATTCTCAAAAAATCTTAACTCCATAAGTACTTATTTACAAAGAGGATAGGCGGTGGCCAAGAAATTGGCAACGTCTTCAATGACCTTCGTCAATTAATGGGTGACATTAACTGGTAAGTGACATTATTGGGATACCCTTGCAGTCCCTTTTGTCGATTGTAGGCCAATAAACTGGCAGTGACGGGCATTCTACACAATATCCTGGGCCGGTCGGAATATATATATATATCATACTCGTGTATTTGGTTAACGTGACTTTTTCTCCTACCAGTTTGAACATCCTGTGTTTATAATATTGGGTAGCTATTCAATAAAAAATCTGAGCGATATTTTTCATGGAGGTATAGATATGTTTATTTGAAGCCGAGTCTTTCACATTCTTGTTGAGATGATCACCTTGGGATTGGCGGCTCTGTTCTGTGGGTGCGATACAACTACCCAAACCCAAACGACCAGTTCAGAACAGAAAGGAGTGGTGCAGGAGAACCACATCAAGCCTCCTGTTGCTAAAATTATCCCCAAAAGATTAGAGAAACATGGACATGTCCGAATCGACGACTATTACTGGCTAAAGGAGAGGGATAATCCGAAGGTTGTTGAATATCTCAAGGCCGAAAACCACTATACAGATACAATTATGGCCCACACGGAAGGTCTTCAGCAAATTCTTTTTAATGAATTTAAGGAGCGGATCAAACAGACAGATATGTCCGTGCCTTACAAACAGGACGACTATTACTACTACATTCGAGAGGAAGATGGAAAGGAATATCCCATCCACTGTCGCAAAAAAGAGACACTGGAGAACGAAGAGGAGATCATGCTCAATGTCAATGAGTTGGCGAAGGGGCACGAATTCATTTCTGTCCGCCGAGGAGAAGTAAGCCATAATCAGGACCTGCTTGCATATGCAGTGGATACAGTCGGTCGGAGAATATACACCATTAGGTTCAAGAATCTCGTGACAGGTGAAACGCTTGAAGATGAAATACCACAAGTAACTGGGAACGTGGCCTGGGCCAATGACAACAAGACCGTTTTCTACACTAAACAGGATCCAGTCACACTAAGATCCTACAGAGCGTACCGCCATGTTTTGGGCACGGATCCCGCCGATGACAAACTGGTCTTCGAGGAAACTGATGATACCTTCTCCTGCTACGTGTATAAGACCAAGTCTAAGAAGTATGTCATGATCATGTCAACACAAACTCTGAGTACAGAGTACCGTTATATTGACGCAGACGATCCTGGCGGTGAATTTAAGATCTTCCTGACTCGTAAGAAAGAACACGAATATTGGCTGGATCACTATAAGGACCATTTCTATGTTGTTACTAATGACCAAGCGAAGAACTTCCGCTTGATGATGACTCCCGTTGATCAGACATCTCAAGAGCATTGGAAGGAGCTGATACCCCATCGAAAGGATGTACTGCTGGACATAGGCAAAGCAATTGGCCACAGTAACGATAACACCACGACTATGTAGGAGGAGGTTACACACACAAGTTCCGGTTTTGTTTGGATTGTGAATCCGATTAGTCTTATTGTCAGGCTGAGGTAATCAAAATGGCTAAAGCGAATGGCAAAGACAAGATAAAAGGTAAGGAGAATTTATATTGCCTTAGCAACTCAAACTCGAAATGATAACTTTTTTGGGAGAAAAGATTATGAGAAATCAAACATTTAACAAGGCAGTTCTGTATTGCTCGCTGATGCCTGTGATCGTGCTCTCGGCACAGGTCATTGCGCAGTCGTCATCATCCCGCGGTTTCCTCGGAAGAGGAATATACGGCGACTGGCGGGTTAAGCAGCAGATCAAAACCGAATCTCGTGAGTGGGAAGCTGAATCAATTCTGTCGTTTTCCAGAGACAGCGAAGGTAACATTACAGGGCAATGGATCAGTGTCTGGGGAGTTAATGAGCTCAAAGATGTCAAGTTCGAGGAAAACAAGCTTAGCTTCACTCAGGTCTTCCGGTTCGGCGATAATGAGCTTATTCAGAACTTCATGGGAACAGTCGAGGACGGCAAGTTAACCGGAATTCTGTCCAGCGACAGGGGCGAGTCCAAGCTCGAAGGTCAGCGAAGCCCACGCATGCCCAGAGCAGTTGGTAACTGGGAGATGAAATTCAAGATAGGTGATCGAGATATTACAACAACGCTCACAGTCAAAGCTGGCAAGGAAGGTGATCTGACGGCTGAATGGCAGAGTGAATGGGGCGAACACAAGATTACGGATCTGCAATACGAACGGGGCAAGTTGACCTTCAAACGAGAAAGTAAATTTCAAGATCGCCAAATGGAATCTACTTTCGAGGGGACAATTGGAAGAGATAATACGATTACCGGCGTCATGAAATCTGAGATGGGCGAAGTGCAGGTTGAAGGTAAACTAATGGGCGCTGCCCTAATCGGCACATGGAACCTCGACATTGAATCTGAGCGGGGCCCACTCAAGCAAAGATTGAGAGTCAATCCGGACATGAGTGTACTCTACGGATCAACTCTAATCAAAAAGATCAATCTCGATGGCGACAAGGTAAGCTTCAAGTTCGTCCGTACATTCGGCGACCGGGAATTCGAAACGAGCTTCGCAGGAAAAGTGGCTGAATCGAAGCTGACCGGTGAATTGACCACCTCCAGAGGTACTCGGAAGATTACGGGAACAAAAGTTGTCAGTACATTCAGAAGGCGCCGATCAGAGTAGATGAGCCAACTTTAAGCTTGCTCAAGCTATCTTTAGCGAAAAAGACAGATTGAGATTCCCTTGTGAAAACGGCAAAACTCACGGGAGCCACAGCTACCGTCTACAATCAGATATGACTGTGTCTGGAACAAACCAGAAAAAGCCAGAGAGTGGCGATCAAAACTGCCGAAAACAGATGCTAAGATAGAGTGACATGAGACTACTAAAATGGCCCAATTTTCACTCGCAAAACCACTACAACTCGACTACAACCCAAAAGGCCAATATCTACCTATCCTCAAAAATTCTTAACTCCATAAGCTATTATATATCAAGGAATTAGAGAGGAGGCGAAAATTTGCAATCGTATTCAATGAACGTTGCTCAAAACTTGTCATGATAAACTGGATTTGCAAATATCTTACTCTTGGGCAACGTGCTGGTCATTGGCAATTATTGTGACGCTTACCAATATGGGCGTTGAAATCGAGCCGCATATTGTGCTATTATAGAAGCCTTAATGTGCAGGAATACTATTTTTGAAGCCATCTGGTAAATTTGAGTTTAGAATTCTAAACAAGCTTACCACCTGACATGACAACCAAGACTATCGAAGGTCATTACAAACTATGAATGCATGTGCTCGTGCCAATCGAGCTGGTTATTGACTAGGAGGCAAGTGTATGAGAGTTCAACTTTCTGTGCAAACGTACGTTGGAAATGTGATTTCGATGTTGGCACTCATAGCGATAACGGACTGTGCAGTCGTCTGCGCTCAATCGGATGCTACGGTGCAACCAACTCGCGGCAAATACATGGGACAGAGCTGGCATATCGACGCCGATCATCTTCTGTGGTGGCAGGGCAAACCTTATGTTCGTTACGGATTCACGGGTAATGGAGACGTGGACCGGTTCATGAACAAAGGCTTTACCCAATTCAATGCGTATCCAAGCGAGGAATTATGGGTATTCTCCAAAGACCCGGCCAAGAATCGGCAAGCCATCCAGGAAGTAGACACATTCACCGACCTTCTGCAGGAAAAAGGGGCGACATATTATGCGGGGCTCAATCTTTTATGGCCATGGCGTGGGAGCGGGAAGATTGCTGAGGAGGATATGGTGGGCTGCGTGTTTCGCAAGGTCTGGGACGTTACGGAACTCTCTAAAAAAGAAGATGCTATCGAACTGGAATTTATAAGCGAAATTCCGCTTGAAGTGAATCGGCAGAACGTACAGGTGTATCTGTTTGACTTTGCCGCGGAGCAATATGAAGATATCTCAGAGAAACTGAAAGATTATCAAACTGCAGAGAAAACCATCGAGGAATCAGCCAGCGAAAGATATCGTGCGACTACACACAGGCTCAAATTCGGGCCCATGCGTCTACCGAATTCCGGTGGACTACGCGTAACTGTACTTGTACGGATGGCTTTACCGACGGTTCCTGGGATGTATCCCGGCAGCTTTCCTGCCCTCTGGAAGTCCGGTATCCAGCAGTATTACAGGAACGGATTGCAGCAATTCCGAGCGGCATATCGCAAGCCCGGACTGCGGGGCATGAAGTTCGGCGATGAGATCAATACGCACCGCGTTTCACTCACCCATATGGGTCTGCACGTCGATTTCACCAGAGACGCTATTGCTCTCAGCGTATACAGAAAATGGCTCGGACGACGTTTCGGCACAATCGCCAGACTGAATGATGCACTTGTAGCTGGGTATGAGAGCTTTGAGGATATTCCGTGGCACATTTGCATCTATCCGTTTTTAGAGGATGAATCGGAGGGTCGGAGCAATGGATTGTCGCGGGCACTATTTGGCTTGTACAAATCGGCGGAACAGTTCGAGATGATTGATCGCTTACAGGAGGAATTCCGCGTCTGGTTCTACGGCCACTGGCTGGCGTGCTATGCCAGGATGGCAAAGGAGGCAATTGGTGATGTGCCAGTTTTCGTAACCTCTGCGGGAATAACCGGCGATGCCGAAGGATATTTGCAAATTCACAGGCACGCCATGCTCGAGGGAATAGAAGGACTGATTCGAAATCACTATGCGTGGGTGGGCAGAGACGCTCATGGCCGTTTGAGCACCTTTGCGGCGGGATCAAAAATGCGGTTTCCCCTTGAGACAGTGACAACTCTGCTGGATTCTATTCAGCAAGAATGTGGATCAGCCAAGACGTACTTCGCCAATGAGTTCGGACATCCACAGCGAGGCGGAGATGATTTTGTAGACGACTTCGGTCTGGGCAGCGCTTTTTCATTCCCGAGCAAGGAAGAGCTGCGTAATTTTCTGCTGGTTCTTATCGAAAATGGGTGTAAGGGATTCAACATGTTTAAGATGAATCCGAATGTGCCCGCCGCTCAAAAGGAGGTGGAATGGTTTTCACAGTTAAAGCCGGAAATCGTGCAGAAGACTATCGAGACAACAGAGTATCGTAAGTTGATTCGAATCACGGCCGAAGAGGCGATATCTATTGCTCGTAAACACACGAAATTGAGCAGGTGGTTGGAAAAACATCCGAAAGCGAAAGCAACAGCGGCGTTCAACGAGCATTACTGTGTCTGGATTATCGAGTTTATCGAAGACGACAGTGGAATTGGGTTTGCCTCGGTAAGTATGGACGGACAGGTTTTGGAGAGCGAAACCCGGTAAGTTAATTCTGTTGTAAAATTCGGCAAGTTCCAGATAGGTGCTTGGCAACGTTTATGCAACGATTGACCATGACTTAGGTAGATTCACGATGTCCATTATAATGCATCGTGAAGTTGAAGTGCTGTTCAGATAGGCTACGAAGCGTGGCTGAGAAATCGTAACGTGGATGGTGGACAAGAGTCTTATGAAGCTTTGAATGTCGTTATACTGGATGGAAAATCGAATAGACTCCTTTGTTTTTTTTCATCTTGAACATTTGACAACGCAATCAAGATTTTCAAAGAGAGTACCGTTCTGGAAATTGTTGTTGACGTCAGGAGGTTTGCAATGGAATTCTGCCTTGGGCTATATGTGTCTCAACTCTCCAAAATTCATGATTGTTAATTCAAATTTTTTTGACATGTGAGATCCAGTTTGTAAAATAAGAAATCTATGTGGAATGCAGTCATATTACCATTATATACAAAGCATCCTAAATCGCTGCCATTCTGGAAGTATGGTTCGTTCGTTACTGGATGGTGTCTTGTGCTCCTAATTCCCGGTTTTGGATTGGGCCATGATCTGATTACGCTTGCAAATGTCGTTGATCCCGGCCAAATCACTGCTGACGAACCCATTGCGGAAGTGTTTTCACCAGAAAAAGCAGCCCGTTATCTCGACACCGCATCGCTGCACTGGCAGAAATCGCGGAATTGCGCTGCATGCCATGTGAACATGGGTTACATGTATGCGAGGCCCGCTTTAAGTATGTTTTTGAAAGATTCAGGAGAGGTTCGCGGTCTGTTCGAAGAATATGTCACCAAGCGGTGGAAAGAGCGGTCTCCACGAAATATACAAGAAACCGTCGTTGTCACTTCAGGGCTGGCTTTCAATGATTTACAGACCACGGGCCGGCTGCATCCGATTACACGCCAGGCTTTTCAAGTGATGTGGGATTTTCAGCGTGAAGATGGAGGTTGGAAATGGCGTAATGACGGTTATCCCCCAACAGAATACGACGAGCACTATGGCGTCACACTCGCAGCGCTGATTACGGGAATAGCCCCGGATCGATATGCCGAGACAGAAGAAGCTCGCCGAGGTCTTGAAAAAATACGTATGTTCTTGAAGAACAATCCACCGCTGTCTTTACATCATCGAGCGATGATTGCCTGGGCATCGTGTTATGTTGACGATTTGATGAACGATCAGCGGCGAGATGAGACACTCGACGAGTTGCTTATACTTCAACGTCCCGATGGTGGATGGTCGACACCTGGCTTGATGGTGGATTGGAAGGGCCTGAAGCGACTAGATGGCAAACCACACGACACGAAGACCAGCGATGCATACGCCACGGGTTTCACTATAATTGTTGCCCGTGAATTGGGAGTATCAAACAAAGATCCACGACTGAGATCCGGAATAAACTGGCTATTGAGCAACCAGCGGATCAGTGGAAAGTGGTTCTGTCGTTCACCCGCCAAGGATAGCCGTCATTACTTTTCGAATTTTGCAAGTGCCTTTGCCATTTTGGCACTCCAATCATGTGATAAGCTTCATGGCTGGCCATTATCGAAAAAGTCGCGACATTCGTTGTTGCCCTAACATTTTGACTAGCTAATCCTGTTCTTTGGTTGAATGGTTTGCTGACAGCCGGTGTTGTCTGTGAGCCGAACTGTTACCTCATCCCTTTCTATGGGAACAATATTGGTCGTGCGCGTTCGATCATCCTCTTCTCGTCCCATGACAACAGAGTTTTTGCCGTGCTCGAGTTCCAATCCAATCTTTACCATATGGCTGTCTCGGTAGTACCACACGAGGTCCACCTGCTCCCATCGCCTCGTGGGCGAATTCGCTAACATTACCTGGACATCGGTTCCTGATTCTCGAAGATCGTCGGCAATAGGAATCAACAGTACGTTCTTAGCGTCATTTTGTCCGCCCCACATATTTCCCGGCTCGATTTTGATCTCAAGCCCACCATCCCGCAGTCGCCATGCTTGAGGATTCTCCCTTTTCCATGTCCATCCATCCGGCAGCGTTTCCCCACCGAACGGATTCTTTTGCTCTCCGCCGTGTATAGGAACACTGCCCAGCAGCACTATCAGCACAATCACTGATAACGTACACACTCTTACCTTAATAATTGATTCCTTATCAAATTTATCTGTTCTAAGCGTCTAAAAGACAATATAACACGATTTCTTCTTGAAAAACAGGCTTTAACATTATAGATTTCCCCCCATATACTCAATCTTGGGTCTTTTTCAGGAACTAATTGTCAAACTAAAGGATAAAGAAAATGAAAAAAGTCATGTACCTTTTCACTTTAACTGTTCTTACTATTGGTTGCAGTGTTAAACAGGAAAATATTATGTTAAAAGAGTGGAACACACCATTTCAAACACCGCCGTTTGATGAAATTAAAGATGAGCATTTTATGCCCGCGTTTCTCGAAGCAATGGAAGCTGAAAAAGCTGAGGTTGAGACGATTGCAAATAACCAACAAGAACCGACCTTCGAGAATACTATTGAAGCATTGGAGAAAAGTGGAGAGCTGCTCGATAGGGTAAGTAGAGTGTTCGGTTGTCTTAATAGTGCCAACACAAACGATGAACTACAGAATATATCTAAAGAAATCGCACCGTTACGGGCCAGGCACAATGACGATATCAATTTGAATGAGAAACTTTTCGCAAGAATAAAACAAATCTACGAAAAGAAAGAAAGCCTTGGACTTACTGCCGAACAAAACATACTGCTGGAAAACTATTTTCTGCGTTTTGTCAGAAGCGGGGCCAACCTTAATGACCAGGACAAAGAAAAGTTAAGAAATATAAATGAAGAGTTGAGTAATCTTTACGTCAAGTTCAGGCAAAATCATCTGAAACAGACCAATGCTATTGCGCTGGTAGTAGACAATGGTGAGGATCTTGCCGGCCTGCCGGATGAAATTGTTCAAGCTGCTGCTGAAATGGCAAGAGCCAGAGATATGGAAGGAAAGTGGGTGTTCGCGCTTCAGAAGCCAAGTTTTATTCCCTTTCTGATGCATTCGGAAAAACGTAATCTGAGGGAGGTCGTTTTCAAAGCGTATATCAATCGCGGCAATAACAACGACGAGTTTGACAACAAGAAGCTGATATCCAGAATTGCTGCTCTCAGGGTTAAAAAAGCGAATTTGTTGGATTATAAAACCCATGCTGATTTCGTTCTTGAAAGAAACATGGCAAAGAATCCGGAGAATGTCTACAAATTTCTGAAAGACCTGTGGAAGCCCGCCTTGAAAAGGGCAAGAATGGAAGTTGCGGATATGCAGGCAATTATCGATAGAGAAGGACATGATTTCAAACTGCAGGCCTGGGACTGGTGGTATTATGCCGAAAAAGTGAAAAAAGAAAAATATGCACTGGATGATGCCATGCTTCGCCCTTATTTCAAAATGCAAAATGTTCGCAAGGGCGCTTTTGATGTGGCCGAGAAGCTGTACGGAATAAGGTTTGTCAAAAGAAATGATATTGAGGTTTATCATCCGGATGTTGACGTATTCGAGGTTCTGGAAGCTGACCGAACACATCTGGGTATATTTTACTCTGACTATTACCCCCGCGACGGCAAAAGAAGCGGTGCCTGGTCAAGCTCGTTAAGGAGCCAATCCAACATTGACGGCGATTTCATTACACCACTGGTTCACAATGTCGGCAATTTTGCAAAACCCACTGCGGACAAGCCATCCCTGATGAGCATGGATGAAGTAGAAACACTCTTTCATGAATTAGGCCATGGGTTGAACAGCCTCTTCGGAAATACTGTTTATAGCGGATCGAGAAGAGTGCCAAGGGATTTTGTCGAGCTTCCCTCGCAAATTATGGAAAACTGGGCGAGGGATCCGGCAGTACTTAAAACCTATGCGTTTCATTATGAAACCGGCGAGCCGATTCCACAGGAACTGATCGATAAGCTTGAAAAAGCTAAACATTTCAATCAGGGCTTTATGACAGTTGAATATCTGGCCGCCTCTTTTCTGGATATGGATTGGCACGTACTTACAGATACAACTGAACGGGACGCCGCAAGATTTGAAAAAGAGTCAATGGACAAAATTGGATTGATGGCTGAGATTGAATCCCGCTATCAAAGTACGAATTTCGGCCACATATTTTCCAGCGGAGGATATTCAGCCGGGTATTACAGTTATATCTGGGCGGCGGTCCTTGACGCTGATGCATTCCAGGCATTCAAGGAAACGGATCTGTTTAATAAAGAGCTGGCCGCTTCGTTCAGAAAAAATGTTCTTTCAAAGGGAAGCAACGATACGATTGCTCAATATGTTAAATTTAGAGGATCCGAGCCCAAGGTTGATGCCCTACTCAAAAGGCGGGGACTGGACTAAAAACACCGGCTCATATCGGAACAGATTTTGCTCTCAACAATTCAGTCAAAAGTGTAACTGTCGCTGACAGCCTGATAAAGTCATCATCTGATTGAATGTATCAGAAAGTACTTAGAACAAGACTGACACTATTGTTCTCTTGATTGGTCATTAACTCAGAGGTATAATCATTTCTATGATTAAAAACTCAAAATTACTATCAGTCGGAGTGAATAAAAAGTTGAAAACGAATATGCTGTCACTATTGATGTCCGCTGTTTTATTGCCAGCTTTCCTTCCAGTGCAGGCCATCGCCCAATCAAACGCCAAACCTCTGAAGGTTTTTATCCTTGCGGGTCAATCCAACATGCAGGGACATGCCAATGTTTCGACTATCGACTACATTGGGGATGATCCTAATACCGCTCCGATGCTGTTGGAGATGCGAGACAATAACGGGAAATATCGCCTCGTTAAAGACACCTGGGTCTCATACCTCACACACGGTCGCGGCACACCAAATGGTGAAGGTATTGGGCAACTGACAATTGGTTTCGGAGCGAGGAAAGATCCGGCAAAAAACGGCGACAAGATCGGACCTGAGTTTACATTCGGTATCTACATGCAGAAATCACTCAGGCAGCCCATCTTGATTATCAAGACAGCCTGGGGTGGCAAATCATTACATACAGATTTTCGCCCTCCATCTGCAGGGCCGTATGAATTTAATGAATCGGAGATTGCTTCGATCAAAAAACGCGGTCTAAATCTCGAAGAAGAGCGAGCAAAAAAGAATGCCGCAACCGGTGTTTATTATAGGCTGATGGTCGAGCATGTGAAATACGTACTCAGCGATATCAAACGCGTCTATCCTGACTACGATGAAGGCCAGGGCTACGAAATCGGAGGATTCGTTTGGTTTCAGGGATGGAACGATGTCGTTAACGAGAGCGTTTATCCAAAACGCGGACAACCGGGCGGCTACGACAAATATTCCGAATGGCTGGCGATGCTGATTCGTGATGTCCGCAGAGATTTAGATGCGCCGAATATGCCCTTTGTTATTGGTGTGCTCGGCACGAACGGACCAATCGAAAACGTTGAAAAGCGATATCGTGCGATTCACGGTATTTTTCGCCAGGCCATGGCTGCCCCTGCTGCACTGCCGGAATTCCGGGGCAATGTCATAGCCGTACACACCGCTCCCTATTGGGACATGGTGCTTGACGGCATTGCCAAAAAACGAGGCCAGTTGAATCAACGTAAAAGGTCGCTGGAAAACAGGATCAAGCAGGGCCAAGTTACCAAAGACGAAGTCGCCGATGAGCTGGATGAAATCAAGGCCGGGTTGGAATCTCCCGAAGACAGCGCCATATGGAAACGTGGGGCCTCGAACGCAGCCTATCATTACCTTGGCTGTGCCAAGATCCTGGCACTGATCGGAAAGGGATTTGCCAAGGCAATGTTGGAGTTACAGGTTCCGGGAAATGCTCAATGAAACGACGCAAATTCCTCAAAATCGCCGGCAGCGGAATCACACTCTCGCCCTTGCTCGAACAGTTGGTAATCGCTGCAGATGATAGCGGTACACATGGCGGCGCTTCTGACTATAGTACGAATGCCAACATTCGCTCTCTGTTTGACTCGAACGGCGAAGAAGCTTTGGCGCTTACCGAGGTCGTCTTTCACAAGTGCATTCTCGATAAGATCATGCCGCCGACACCGCCATTGAAAAACACCTGGATTGTTCCCGGCGGACCGTACTATAAGGGCCAATGGATCTGGGACACGATGTTCGTGGTCGATTTGTTGAGCATCCTGCCCGGCAGGAAAAAGCTTATCCGCGACATCTTCCAAAATTACTGGGACTTCCAGGATCGCTGGAACCGGAAGATGCCCGACTATGCACACGATATGATTACCGTCGCAATCAAGACCGAACCTCAAGAGGTTCGACAGTTCTCACAGATACCAATCCTGGCCTGGGGTGTTGAGCGTGTATATAGCCGCAATGGCGATAGGCAACTTCTCAAAGAATGCTTAGGTCAGCTCGAACGGTTCCACGACTGGTTTTGGCGTGAGCGGGATCTGACCAATATCGGATTGATCACGGTTGGTTCCTACAGCGGGAAACTGCAACATGCACGCTGGGAAACGTTCGACTACGAGTGCAATATGGACGATCTCAAACTGACGAAGCATCCGTCTCGCAAAGGTCCGGCAGAAGGCGCGTGGTATGGCGACATCTGTGTCACGGCGAACACATCCTACCTCATCATGGGCGAACGAAGCCTCACCCGCATGGCCAGGATCATCGGAAACCGGCAGATGGCAGCAAGGAGAAAGCGACGGATCGACAAGGCTGTCCAGGCCATGCGCGACCACATGTGGGATGAGAAGGCAGGAACGTTTCTGTCAGTCAAGCGTGATACGATGCAAAAGGTACCAGTGGCAACTATCGGCAGCTGGATTCCGTTGACAGCGGGTGTTCCCACCAAGGCCATGGCAAACCGTATGGCCGAAGTTCTCGTCAGCGATGCCTGGCAGACGCCGCTTCCTGTCCCGACGGTAGATTGCACGGATCCGCGATGGAAATCTAACGGCTTTTGGCGCGGAGACGTCTGGCCCTCGACTAACTACCAAATCGCTCGAGGCTTGGCCGACTATGGACACAAAACTCTCGCGGCCGGCATCGCCGACAAGACCATCGCCAATGCGATCAAAAACGGGATCAACGAACATTACGACTCTGTTTCGGGCAAGCCCATCGGCGTCAAGGATTACTGCATGAGCTGCACGCTGGTGACCATGATGCTCGATGGCCTTACGCAAAAATACAAAGTGAAGCTTCGTGACAAATCCCGTGGACAGTAATAACAAAAGGGACTTAGAGCACATAAAAAGATGACTCTGCATTCAAGCGGCTTTTTACTCCCAAGACGGAGCTGGATGCTGAGCTGTTGAAACGACTATTTCCGGGAAAGAGTCTATGAGAAAACTACTCACACATTCAATCATGTTACTCTTGCTTGTTGGTGTTTCAGTCTCCACTGCGGCTGTACAAGCGGACTACAAACAGGAATCAGATTCAACTGACCGCGTGTCAAAACCCATCCAGATTGACCGGCTGCGCTGTGAATATCGAGACCAGCCGTTGGGCATTGATCATCCTGTGCCCCGGTTGAGCTGGACGCTTGAATCCTCCGTCTGCGGACAGAAACAGACCGCTTATCGTGTTTTGGTTGCCCAGAGTAATCAAGCCCTTATGGAGGATCGCGGCGATCTCTGGGACAGTGGTAAAGTAGCGTCGAGCAAAAGTGTAAATATCGTGTACACAGGGGACACGCTCGTTTCCGGCCAGCGTTGTTTCTGGAAAGTCAAGGTCTGGGACAAAGACGGCGTGCCTTCCGACTGGAGCGCTCCTTCCTCCTGGGAGATGGGATTACTGAATGCCAGGGATTGGCAGGGAAGCTGGATCAACGATGGAAAACCGTTGCCGGAAAAGGATGCTGACTTTTATCGGGATGATCCCGCTCCATTGTTCCGCAGGGAATTCAAAGTATCCGGACCGGTTATAAGAGCACGACTTTACATAAGTGCGTTGGGATATGTCCACACAAGGTTGAACGGACGCGCCGTCAACGATCATCACCTGGAGCCCCTCTGGACCCTCCCGAACAAGCGCGTTTTTTACAGCGTCCACGATGTGAGCAAAAACCTTGAGAAGGGCGACAATTGCCTGGGCGTAACCCTGGGCAACGGCTGGTACAATCCTTTGCCCCTGCGTATGTGGGGACGCGTCAATCTGCGGCAGCGCATACCGGTGGGCCGCCCCCAGTTCATCGCCCAGCTTCTGATCGAATATACCGACGGCTCCCGCGAATTAATAGTCAGTGATTCGACGTGGAAAGTCGCTCCGGGTCCGATCCTGCATAACAACATTTATCTCGGTGAGAAGGTGGACACCCGTAAGTCCATCAATGGTTGGGACAAGCCGGGCCTTGACGATCGTGCATGGAACTCAGCACGGGTTGCCCCGATTCCCGAGGGCCCTCTCCAAGCTCAACCTTTGCCGCCCATCAAGGTGACGGCTTCGGTCAAGCCCGTCCGTATTACAGAACCTTCCGATGGTGTGTATATCGTGGATATGGGCCAGAATTTCGGCGGTTGGGCAAGCTTGACCTTCAACGTTCCCGAAGGAACGCAAATCACGATGCGTTATGGTGAATTGCTGTACGAAAACGGAACGCTCAATCCGATGACCAGCGTGTGCGGGCAGATCAAGAGCAATAAGCCGCCCGCGGACGGATCTCCCGCCGTCGCCTGGCAGGCCGATACTTACATCGCCCGGGGCGGCAGTTCCGAGACATATACACCCCTTTTTACGTTCCATGCCTTCCGGTATATAGAGATCACCGGCCTGCCAAATCGTCCCTCCCTGGATGACGTGGAGGGTCTGCGCATGCACTGTGCTGTAGAACCGGTTGGATCGTTCTCCTGCTCCAATGACCTGTTCAACCGAATTCAGAAGATGTGTCAATGGACATTTCTCAGCAATCTGTTCGGGGTGCAGTCTGATTGTCCCCACAGAGAACGCTTCGGTTACGGCGGCGATCTGGTCACCACTTCGGACGCCTTCATGCTCAACTACGACATGGCGAATTTCTATGCCAAAGCTGCTCGTGACTGGCATGACAGCGCACTGCCGGACGGAATGCTCACCGACACCGCACCCTCGGTGGGCATTCAGTATTGCGGAGTGGGATGGGCTATGGCCCACCCGCACCTCCAGGTGCAATTGTACCGTTACTACGCGGACCGGCGAATCATCGAAGAGCAATACCCCACCAGCAAAAGATGGCTGGAACTGGTGCGCGCCGAAAATAAAGATCATATCGTCCAACAAGGGCTCCACGATCATGAGGCCCTGGAGACGGAAAAGTCGCCACCCATGATTACCCCGCTCTATTGCGAGTCTGCGCGAATGTTATCCATTTTGGCGGGTATTCTCGATAAAGAAAAAGAGGCAGATGAATACGAACGGTTGGCTGAAGATATTCGCAAAGCGTATATAGAAAAATTCCTTGTCACGGGGACCGGTGTCGTAGCCTCGGGGATTCAAAATGTGCAGGCATTTGCCTTGTTTATGGATATGCTGCCACCCGACGAACGCTCGGCGGCACTGGCGCACCTGGTGAGGGATATCAAAGATAAACACAAAGGCCATTTTACGACGGGCATCTTTGGGACGAGGTATATGCTGGACGTGCTGAGCCGAGAGGGACGCGCCGAAGTTGTCAACGACATGGTCAATCTCCGGGACTTTCCCGGTTGGGGACATATGCTTGAGCAAGGCGCCACCACGCTGTGGGAACACTGGAAATTCAGCGATAACACATTCAGTCATAACCACCCGATGTTCGGCTCCGTCAGCCAATGGTTCTATAACTGGCTGGGCGGCATCGAACCGGTTGCCGATGCCGTAGGATTCGATAAATTTACCTTTCAGCCACAATTCCTTGATGGCCTTGACTGGGTGCGATGCAGTTATAGATCCGTCCGCGGCCCGATTACTTGCAATTGGAAACGTCAGGGCGATCGTGTGGCCATGGATCTCCATGTTCCTGTCAATACATCCGCCACGCTTATTCTGCCGACGGCGGGTGCAATCACCGAAAACGGCCGCCCCGCGGCCGAATTGGAAGGCGTGGAAGAAGTATCCGATCAGGATGGCAACGCAAAACTCAGATTGGGATCAGGGAAGTATCACCTTATTTTTACACCATCAGAATAGACAAGAAAAAGCTAAAAAGTGGCGAGCAAAACTGCCTAAAACAGAAGCTATGGAAGAGTGAAACATCACATAAAAATGGCCCAATTTTAACTCGCAAAACCACTACAACCAATGTACAACTTTACAACCCGTTATCTACCTATTTTTAAAAATTCCTAACTCCATAAGTTATTATTAACAAAGGACTTTGGTGATGGCAAAAAATTTGACAACGTCTTCAATGGACTATGTCAATTAGTAAGTGACATTGGCTGATACCTCGTGACATGGATACCTCAAAGAAAATATTTGTGGTAACACAGTTCTTAATATTTGACTTTGAGCTCTTCACAGGTGGACTTTGCCAAAAGTGTTTTTCATCACGGCCTTTTTCCACATGACAGTTGAACACTAAAGCCTCAGAGGATACAATATAGCTCGTTCTCGCAAACACCGATTTTTTTGACTTTATTTGCATATTCAGCTTCACCTTGTTACTGTTGATATTGGTGAACATGACATTGGATACTCATAATGTATGTTGGCAAACACCATCGCTTGAAGAGCGGAGTGGTTCTGATAATATTAGGGCTAATCTCGGCAGCCTTCTTTCAGGACGATGTCACGTCGCCAAAACGCAAACCAAAGGAAGAAACCGTCAAGCGAGCCTTTCGGATGGGCCTGACGCCGTTTCCACATGACATTACGCTCGAAGCGCTTCTAAAGACGAAGCAGTTTCTCAGCAACAACGCCGACATAGTCTCTGTGCATCTGGAGGGTGTACCCTGGCTGGAAGCCCATGAGGATAAGCCCTTTCATCCAAAGCTAATGGAAGACTGGCAACGCCACAAGGATGCAACACCTCCGAAAGGGAAGGTTTATATGTCATTGTCACCGCTCAACAATGGTCGATCCGGGATTGCTGGCTATCGAGCAGCCGAAGAGAACCTCCCCTTACCCAAACCATTCATTGGTAGGACACTGGATGATCCCATTGTGATCAACTCATATCTGAAGTACTGTCGACGGGCTATCCGATACTTCAAACCGGACTACATGACGGTCGGCATTGAGGTTAACGAGTTGTACCATAACAACCATTCCATGTGGCGTGCCTACACACATCTACATCGTCAGGTCTACACGGCACTTAAACGAGAACATCCAGATTTGCCGATCTGTGTGACTTTCACATTGCACAACATGCTCAATCCTGACTGGAAAGACCGTAAGCAGATGCTTTCTGCAACGAAGGAGCTGATGGAATATAGCGATCTTGTCGCAGTGAGTTTCTATCCGTTCATGGCCATGTTAAGTGATCGGATGGATGATTGCTTGTCATGGCTGGAGGCGGAATTTGATAAATTTGAAAAACCCTATGTCTTCTCCGAATCAGGTGAACCGGCAGAACCCGTCGTTCTAAAGTCACTGGGTTTTACCATCCCAGCTAGCCCGGAAACCCAAAAAATAGTGCTCAATAAGCTGCTCTCATTTGCCCAAAGGCGTGAGACTGACTTCTTAATCTGGTTTCTTCCTCGCGACTATGATGGCCTGTGGGAGAAGATTCGTGCTGAGGCGCCAGATTTCTTTGGTGTCTGGCGGGACTGTGGTCTGCTAGATGGAGAGGGAAATGAGCGCCCTGCCTATCATCTCTGGCATGCCTACTTTGAACTGTCGGTTCGCAAAGAGTAGGCGAATGGCAACGTGGGATGAAGGACTACTGAAAAATAGGAGTAAACACTGCTCTTATGTCATTGGGGTGGTCGAATCTCAGTGTAATGAGATGGTGAACGAAGAGCGAAAGACAGATAACAGGAGCAAACAGATGTCGAGGCTCAACGGGATGGAGTGTATCCTTGCGTCGAAGCCAAGAAAGGAAGGCAGTCTACCACGCACCTCGCGGACCAATGCTGTGTTCCCGCGTCTTCTTTTCGGTCTGGTCGTTCTCATTTGTACCGAAGTGTTCTCCGGCGCCTCTATCCAAGTCGGACTGTGGCACCCTTGGACTTGGATCGTTACCTATTGGCTCTACTTCGCCCATTTCTTTTTCTTTTCTACGCTCGCGGTGCGTACGGGTAGGACATCTCTGTGGTCGCTTTATCTCTGGGGGGTTCTCTTTGGCCTCTATGAATCTTGGATTACCAAGGTTATCTGGTATTGCACCAGAGATGACCCTCGTGTTTCTGTTTTCGAACCACGAAAATACCTTGAATCTGAGAGACTAAAGGCATAGTGTATAAAACTAATAATTCAAAGGTGTGAGTGTACTCAAATAGCTTGTTTTGAGAGCTTAGATTGGACGATTCGAAAAGGATCGACTACATACTTTTGAATATGGAGGTCGTTATGGACAATTTGTCGACTTTATCAGCTTTTAGGCGTTCGTGCCATGCTGAGGCTGCTACTGTAGTCATTATCTTTATTTTCTGTACTTCAGGATTGCTTTATGGTTCTCCGGGGGGTGTTGAATTCACACAATCCGCACAAAATATAGACACATACTGTTTTGTGGAGATCACGCTGGATGTAAAAAATCCGGATGCGGGGAATCCGTTTGTCGATGCCATTGTTGAAGGTTGGTTTGTCTCCAGCGACAGACAGAAGGTGCACGTTGATGGCTTTTGCGATTCACTTGACGGGAGCAAGTTCCGCATCAGGTTCATGCCGACTGAGTCCGGCAAATACCGATACTCGATCACATACCGTCAGGGGACCTATGAGCGCAACTACAATGGCCGGTTCACCGCCAAAGACAGCGGCCGTCGAGGTCTCGTACGTGTGGATAAAGACCATCCCTGGCATTTTATCTGGGAAGGCACCGGCGAACATTACTTCTGGAGCGGCACGACTACCTATTGGCTCATGGGCTGGGACGACGAGACGATCCGCAGTAATATAGATCGACTCAGCAGGCTCAAAGTCAACCGGCTGCGCGTGGCGATTAACGGCCGGGTCAAGAATGGCCGTGCCTGGTATGAAAACGTATTTCCTACAGAAAAGTTTACGTTTCTTCTGAATCCCTGGGTAGCGAGACAACCGAGCAGCGTCAAAAAGCCCGGATTCGACGTCACCCGCTTCAACATCGACTACTGGCGGAAGATCGAACGCATGCTCCACTACGCTCGCGAGAAGGATATGGTTATTTCGATCATATTTTACGTTGACGGCAGACGTCCCGGGGTCGATCCCTTTAAGGATCGCATGGGCGGTGAGGATGAGCAGCGTTATTACCGGTACGGCGTGGCGCGTCTCGCGGAGTACTCAAACGTAATGTGGGACGTAACGAATGAGTACCGGTTGTTCCGCAATGATGAATGGGCCGAGAAGATGGGTTCGTTCATAAAAAAATGCGATCCCTACGATCATCTGACTTCTGTCCACGGGCATGGAGACTTCCGTTTCCAGACCTCGCCTTGGGCCGACTTTGCCATGTACCAGCGTTGGGACGAGGCTGGCGGCTACAGATTTATGCTCGCTAATCGTCGCAAACAGGCGGAAACCGGTCGGTTCATCCCGCAAGTCAACGAGGAATACGGCTATGAAGACCATTACCCAACCTGGGGAGGTAATCGCAAAGCTCCGGCCCGCAGTGCCGACAATCGCCGTAGTCTTGCCTGGGGTATATACATGGCCGGCTGCTATCAGACGACCGGTGAACGGGCCAATACCGGCACCGGCTGGGGTCCGGACACCGGCGGCGGCTGGTTGAACGGCCGCGGCGACGATTCGATGACCATGCTCGTCGGTTATGGCCATATCGTTGATTTCTTTACTCCAGTACGCTGGTGGGAGCTAAATCCGGACAACAGCTTTTTCACAGCGCCCTCGCGAACGTCCGTCGAAACCGGTCTTACTCATGTCGTTTATACTCGTGATAAAGACGGAAATGCCGCGTTCTATCTCAACGGGCAGGAACAGGCTGCAACAAAGGTTAGAGGCGAGTGTTCCAATTGGGACGACGACTATCGTCTGGCCCTGGCCAATGAGCTTACACGAAGCAGACCCTGGCTTGGGGAACTGCATCGTGTTGCGATCTACGATTATGCGCTTGGCGGCAGGCAAATCGAGCGAAGTTTCAAAGCGGGTCATGACAAGACCGATGGCTCGCCTGTTGTTCTTTACACTTTCCGGGAGGGCCGGGGCGACATGATAAAAGATATCTCCAACGAAGGCAAATCGCTGAACCTGAAAATCAGCGATACGTCGGCGGTCAAATGGATGGTTTCAGGCGGCTTGCGTGTAAATGCTGATACTTTGATTTCGTCGAATGATCCCGCATTGAAGGTTATCAAAGCTGTCCGCAAATCGCATGAGATGACTATTGAAGCCTGGATCAAACCTGCAAACGTAACTCAAACCGGTCCAGCTCGTATCGTTACTGTCTCAAAGGATACGGGGCAGCGCAATTTCACCCTCGGGCAGAAGGGCAGAGCGTATGAAATGCGCTTTCGAACTACCTCAACCTCCGGTAACGGCGAGCCCGCGCTCTCGACACCAGGCGGCGAGGATGATCCGAAACAGATTCGCGGCCTCCGCAACGACAACGGAGACCTGGCTATAATATATTATCCAGCGGGCGGCTCGGTCACTGTCAAAGAGGGAAAGCTCGTATCGGGTTTAAAGAGTCGCTGGTACAATCCGCGCACCGGCCGATGGACGCCAGCCGATGGTGGTAATAGCGGAACTTTCTCAGCGCCGGATGAAGAGGACTGGGCGCTGCTGTTCCAGAAGACTAACGAGTCGCCGTGATATTCATAAGATTCGGAAGAGAGGACTAAACAATGCTGCAAAATCTAAATCGACGTGGTTTCTTTAGAATGTGTGCGTGGGCAACAACTGGCGCTGTGCTCGGCGCGAGTTATGAAGAGAAGGCTTTGCTGGCGCGCCCTTCGGTAAAAAAGCCCAGCACCACAACAAGAAATGCTAACGAAATGCCACAGGGAATGATCGGCAAAGCCAAAATCAGCAGACTTATCCTCGGTGGCAATCTTATCGGCGGCGTCGGACACAGCAGAGACCTCAAGTATGTCTCGGAACTGATCAACAACTACTTCACTGATGAGAAGATATTCGAGACATGGGAGCTGGCCGAGGAGTGCGGCATAAATGCAATGTCGGCTTGGCCAAGCTCGCGCATGCTGCATCTGCTTGATCGTTACCGGAACGAACGCGGCGGGCGGATACAGTGGATCGCCCATACGAGCTATTCGCAGGATAAGATCAAGGAGTGCATCGATCATGGAGCCGTTGGTGTGTATGTCTGTGGCGATCCCACGGATACCATTGTCAAGAGCGGACGGATTGATCTGCTGGCTAAGGCTATGGAACTTATCAAACAGAACGGCGCGTTCTGCGGCTTTGCCTGTCATGAGGTGAGGGTGCCGCGTACTGTCGATGAAGCGGGGATAGATGTCGATTTCTATATGAAGACACTGCATCATGACAACTACTGGTCTGCAACACCCAAAAAAGACCGAAAATACGGCGTTCGTATTTGGGATCCCGGATTCAAGTCCGGGGATCATACCTCCGGTTACTATCACGATAATATCTGGTGTGTCGATGCCGAGGGAACAGTCGATTATATGAATAAGGTAAAAAAGCCATGGATGGCTTTTAAGGTTCTGGCGGCAGGAGCGATTCATCCAGCAGATGGCTTCAAATACGCATTCGAGAACGGCGCCGATTTCATCCACGTTGGCATGTTCGACTTTCAGATCCGGGAAGATGTAATACTTACCAAAAAAATATTGTCGGAAAAGCTAAACAGAGTACGTCCATGGAGAAGTTGAAAAGAAACGAGCATAATTTGGTGATTTATAGTAACTGTTTGTTGAAACTTCACAGCATTTTCCTGCTGTTTTCCCTTTTTGTATGTCAAGCAAGTATAGCTGCCAATTGGCCGCAATGGCGCGGTCCAAACCGCAGCGACGTAACGTCTGAAAAGTCAGGTTGGCCAAAGGGTTGGCCGCCCAAGCGTTTGTGGAAGAAGAACGTCGGATGTGGATGCACCTCGCCGGTCCTCGTCGATGGGCGTTTGTATGTGATGGGATGGAAGGGCAGGCGAAGCGGGAATAATCCTGTGGGGTCCGATACAGTTTACTGTTTTGAAGCAGTCAACGGCAAGCTTCTGTGGAAACGCTCGTATCGTTGCCGGTACAAGGGACGATTCCGCACGGGCGATACATCGCGTTACGGCGGATCAACATCGACGCCGACTTTGGACACGGCATCTGGCTATTTGTACACATTAAGTATCGATGGCGATCTGAAATGCTGGAATACTAAGAAGAAGGGCCGACCGGTCTGGTCGATCAATCTCTTTAGGAAATACAAGGTTCGTCAACGCCCCAAAGTCGAAGCAGGGACACGAGATTACGGCTACTCATGCTCTCCCGTTGTGACGGGCAATGCCGTCATCACTGAGGTTGGTGGAAATTCCGGTTTGCTGGTTGCTTTTGACAAAAAGACGGGCAAGCAGCTCTGGCGGTCGACGAGCAAAGAACCGTCCGGCCATAACGCCGGGCCGGTCTCTTTGAACGTACAGGGTATACGTTGTCTTGCCAGTTTTGGTATTCACAAGCTTACAATAGTTTCTATAGAGGGCCAAAAACGGGGAAAGACTGTAGCCCAGTACCCCTGGCGGACGGCGTTTTCGTGCAACATTATCACACCTGCCGTCACCGGCAATAAGGTAGTTCTTTCATCCGGCCATGACGTTCGCCGCACGGCATTGCTGCAGGTCACCGGCGACAAGGTACGTCAGTTGTGGAGTAACCGATACTGGTCCGAAGGGTGCAGTCCCGTGGTTCATAAGGGCTGTATTTATGTGGTTATCGGTCGGATACACTGTCTTAATCTTTCAAACGGAAAGCTTAAATGGCGCGGCGGAAACTTCGGCAGGGACAGTTCCTGCCTTGTAACCGGTGATGACAAGCTCCTGGTGTTAGGCTCGAGAGACCTTGGCCTGGTTGAGGCCTCGCCTAAAAGGAACAAGTATAGGGAACTTACCCGTGTCAGGGACGTTATTGGTGGTACCTGCTACCCCCACCTTGCCCTAGCGGATGGCATCTTAGCCGCGAAGAACAAGGAAGGCGTTGTGCTGTTACTCAGATAAGGCATAACATCAATGTCGTCTGAGAAGTCAGAGCCGGAAGTCACGGCTTGATAAGAATAAAGATATTTTTAACAGAGGTATGGAAAGGCACTATTTATGAGTAGTCGATATAAATACATTGTAACTGTAATAATAGCTTTATTTTTTGAGATAGCCACAGCCCGAACGGCCGAAGCAGCCAGGGACGATTTGCTAGTTTACTGGAATTTTGATCAGGGCAGGCAGGAAACAGTCAGGGATCTTTCAGGCAATGGTCTTGATGGGAGTGTGGGAGCCGCCTGGGTAGACTCTCCTGCCGGCAGGGCTATCATGATGGACGGAACATCAAAAAGCATTATAACAGTAAAGATTCCGGAAGATAAACGCTTCGGCAAAAAGTCATGGACGTTCATGTCAATGGTAAAGCCGATTCAGTTGGATATTAACAGCGCTCAGAACCAGCGGCGTATCTTTGCTTTCGGAAAATATCCTGATGCCTATCTTGTAATTGACATCAAAGGCACCGGGCAGATGAGCTGTTATTTCTGCTATAAGAATTCGGCTGGTAAGACAATATCCGCCGGCGGATCTTCAAGCATTCCATTAACCAAGAACTCATGGGCACACATTGCTGTTGTATGTAACCGTCGGGAAAGACTGCTCCAAATGTATGTGAATGGATATTGCCCCGGCGAGATTAAAATCCCGAATGAATTCGATGGCGATTTTGTCCTGGACGGGCGATTAACCGTAGGCAGCGGCTGGCAAAACTACTGGGGGCTTGTCGATGAGGTCAGGATATACCACATTGCACTTACGCCGGAGGAAGTAGAAGCAGAATTTGAAAGACTCAAAGACACATTTGGTGTCGTTGAGTCCGATGAAATTGCAGCAGCCAAAGAGCGAATTTGTCAGGAAAAAACATTTGTTAACGTCAATGTCCAGTGGGCAGAGAAAAGATATGACAAAGTGCGAAGTTTATGTCAAAAGCTGGTTGACTCAAGTGATGCTCCTGCTCACTTCAGAAGCTATGCACACTTGCGCATAGCCCAGAGCTACCTGCACGAAGGTAATCGACGCGCGGCAAGAGATACATATCTGGATATAGCGAAGAATGAATCCTATCCGGCTGTTCATCGTGCCGAAGCCGAGACATCGGCTAACGAACTTCAGGTTACTTCGACGCGTTTTGTCGGCCTTAGTAAGAAAAAAGTCCCGGAAGTATCCGGGCTTGCAGCGGAAATATTTGTATCAACCAAGGGTAACGATCTCAATACCGGTTCGATGCAGAATCCGTTTGCTACTCTTTTCCGGGCTCGTGATGAAGTACGTGCTATCAGGAAACACGGTATTACCGGTCCAATAGCAGTTTCGGTCATGCCCGGCCAATATGCAGCACGCAAGACCATAGAATTCAAAACTGAAGATTCCGGTAGTGCCTCAGGGCCTGTTATTTACCGAGCCATGAAGAAAGGAACAGTTGTCTTCTACGGCGGCAAACGACTGTCGGGCTTTGAACCGGTAACCGAAAATGCCATACTCCGGCGTTTACCGGTCGAATCCAGAGACAAAGTCAGGCAGTGCAATCTAAAGGCCCTTGGCATCGAAGAATATGGAAGGCTCGAAGTTCGCGGATTCGCTCAGCCGCCTTCACCGCCCACACTGGAGCTGTTTGTCGACGGTGTTGCCATGACTCTTGCAAGATGGCCGAATGAGGGATTCGTCGGCATAAGAAAACTGATCAAAGCAGGTTCCAAATCTACCGGCGAGCCTTCAGTATTCGAATATGATTCGGATCAACATGAACGCTGGACCGAGGCGAGCGACGGATGGCTCTTCGGCTATTTTCATTTTTTGTGGGCGGACGCAACGATCAAGATTGGAAAAATAAATCCGTCAATGAGAACCCTGACCACCGCCGAGCCATACCAGTACGGTGGTCGCGGCATGAGCACGAGACAGGGGATTCAATACTATGCCTTTAATCTGCTCGAAGAGATTGACGTGCCGGGTGAGTGGTATCTCGAACGCGAGACGGGCATGTTGTATTTATACCCGCCATCTCAACTCAGCACATCTGTTGTTGAGATTGGAATGTTGCCGGCACACATGATAATCATGGACAAGGTTTCACACGTTCGTTTCGATGGGCTGGTGTTTGACTTGGCAAGGTATAACGGTATCGTGGTGAAAGACTGCCGCAATTGCCTGTGGACCGGCTGCACAGTCAGCCGTATGGCGGGCAACGGCATTATGATTCACGGCGGCAAGGAAAACCAATTGATAGGCTGCGATATCCACACGATAGGCAGACGGGCAACGGAAGTTATCGGCGGTGACCGCGCTACACTTACGCCGGGTAGTCATCTCGTGGAGAATTGCCGGATATATAACTTTGGCCGGATTGACCGAACCTACACACCTGCGATACAGTTGGAAGGCGTTGGACATCGAGTGGCCCACAACCTTATGTATAACGGGCCCAGCAGCGCCATGCGGATTGAGGGCAACGACCATCTCATTGAATTCAACGAAGTCCACAGCATGGTACAGGAATCTGATGACCAGGGAGCAATGGAACTGTTTCGCAATCCGACTTATCGCGGTGTAATATTCCGGTACAACTATTTTCATAATATAGGCAAGACTGGCAGTGAAACCGCTGTGCACGGCCAGGCAGCTATCCGCTTTGATGATGCTATAAGCGGTATGCTGGTTTATGGAAATATTTTCTGTCGTTGTGCAAATGGAAACTTCGGAGCTATCCAAATGAACGGCGGACGCGACAATCTGATAGACAATAATATCTTTATCGACTGCAAACAAGGCATAAGCGGAGGCTGGTACCGTGGCAACGGCGTGTGGGCCTCGCTTCGTGAAGGCAAAAGACCGGCTGGCTTTTACCAAAACGAAGTCTACCTCTCCCGCTATCCCGAGATTGCAACAATGCTTGATGATCCTGGCATAAACCATCTCTGGCGTAACGTCTTTTATCGATGCGGCACGGTAGCCACACGCACAGCAAATATCGAGATGTTTCAGAACGGAGTTTTCCAGGAGGATCCCGGTTTTGTGAATGCAAAGAATAGGAACTTTAATCTTCGCGATGATGCCAGATTGTTTGAGACTATGTGCTTTAAGCCCGTTCCGTTTGACCATATAGGTTTATATGAATCCGCGTCGCGTGCAACCTGGCCGGTGAAGATAACTGCCGTGGAAATGCCGGACTGACGTAACAATTAAGACATTAAATTGTAGATACTATGCGAAAGGGCTATCAACGAAAAAGACCGGGTCCATAATGTCGTACAAGTATTTAAGCAGAGGGGCAGCCGGCAAGAGGATTATGGGAGATGCCAGGGGCAACACCACGGCTAAAACATAATGCCGGAATCGAGGTGTCTTTGCGCCTCGTAAACCGGCTGGCGGGACCGAACAGGTCGGCAGAAACACCATCAGGCCATAGACAAAGAACCAGAAACCTCCAAAGATATTACTCGGCTGCATGCTCATCTCTGCCAATGATCCAACAAGGCCGAACAGCAGGAAGACCTGATTAGGACTGAAATCATAGCGTCCGAGCAAAAAAGACCACATAATGAACATGGGTATGAATACAATTACGCTGTGGAACAAGACGGTGTGCAAATAATTTGCAGAAGCCGTGATGAATGCTTCGCCTATTTGTGATCTAAAGAACGGGGCCAAATTGGTCATTGTGACGGTTATGGCTTCTTCGAGCATAGCTAAGATAGTGGCGAAGAGTACGAACTTTATTCTCCAGTTCAACGGGATATTCCGAACAAGATGGCTGATAGACTCTCTGAATAGATACATTAAAGTGCCGCCGATTACAATCCAGAACAGAATCAGTCCCAGGGCCATCTTAATAACGGCTTTTTGGTGGACGCTCGCTTGGCCCGAAGCAAGAATCAGAAATGAAATCGCTGTGACTACACAAAAGGAATAGACAGCAAGTGCTTTAATCAGATGTCCGGACTTTATTTTCACGAGTTCTCTACGAAATGTCCAGTTATGCTTAATAATATTCAGTAACAAATCAGCAAGTCTACCCCAGATTGCGATATTGTCAAGTATAGCAAGGCCATTGCTCATGTTAGAGGACAGTGTTATAGTATCTACTGTTTGTTCGATGTGATAACAACCGTTGGATTCAAATAGACAAGAGAGTTGACTAACACGTGATGTCAGCATGTTTTGAAGTCTGGTTCGAAAGGAATAATCGAATGAGAAATGTAATTGTTCTGATATTATTATTCTGTTTTCATTTTTCGGCTGTCGCTCAGCCGGTAAAAGTAATCTTCGATACAGATATGGAGTCGGATGTTGATGATATAGGAGCGCTGGCAATGCTTCATGGTTTTGCCAATCGGGGCGATGCGGAAATTTTGGCTACCATCAGTTCGAGCCTCAACCCATGGTCGGCGCCCACGATTGATGTGATAAACACATATTTTGGCCGTCCTGATATCCCGATTGGCAATGTGAAAACGTTGGGAGTTTATCGCAATTCCAAGTATGCCAAAACGATTTCCGAGAAGTTTCCACAAGACATCGGATTAGGAGAAAATGCACCCAATGCTAATCTGGTTTATAGGAAGGTATTAAGTGAGCAAACCGACAACAGTGTGGTCATCGTGACAGTAGGCTACCTGACCAATCTTTCCAATCTGTTAAACACCGAAGCGGATAAATATAGCCCGCTAGCAGGAATGGAATTGGTGGCTAAGAAAGTCAAACATCTCGTCTGTATGGGAGGACGTTATCCTTTGGAGCAGAATCCAGGAAAATGGGGCAATTTTAAGCCGGATCCACAAGCCGTCCGACATGTGGCTAATGACTGGCCGACCAGAATTATCTTTACTACTGGCGGAGATTTTGCCAATGCCATTCCAACCGGAAAGATTCTGTTTGAGAAAGGTGGCACAGATCCAAATCCTATCCATGAGGCATACAAAATATTTTTAAAAGGATGGAACCGGAACTATCATCACAGTGCCGACCTGATTGCGACCTATGTGGCAGTCAAAGGACACGAACCTTACTTTAAACTACGAAAGCAAGGTTATTTCCACATACTCAAGGATGGCACCCATATGTGGCGTATCAATCCCAACAATCCGAATCATCACATTATAGGCGAATTTACAGAAGGGATCGATCCGTTGGAGGTCGCTTCCGATTTCAATCGATATTTGATTCAATCTAATGACAAATGAATTCAATGTTTTGGAGCCATAAATTATGAATAGAGTTCTCTCTATCGCTATCATATCTTTAACGATGTCAGTCGTAACCGGTCACGCCGGAGTAGTTGACGATTTCTCAGAGGGCGGCTGGAATCGTTTCACATCGACTCCAGGCAAGGTCTCGATGGACACAGGAAAACTGCATTTGGAAGATGGGCGGGATCCACCGGATTGGATCACCGTCAGTAAAACATTCTCCATAGACGTTGACAAGATGCCTTTCTTTGTCGTCAAGGTTACGTCCACATCTGACCGCGGGACGGTCAAACTCATTCGCAAGGAACCGTACGACAAGCGGGTAGCGATTGAGATAGACAGACCAGGTCTCTATTCCGTTGACATGCGCAGCCGGTTTGGTTGGAAGGGATTGGCGGCTATCGAGACATGTCTCTATGCCATCGGTAATGAAGAAGAGATAACTTACGAGTATGTCAAGTTCGCCGAAGGGCTGACACAACAAGAGAAAGCTCTGATTGCAAACCAGACGGCCGGTGGAAACGTCAGGTTGAACGTCGCGCCATTTGAAATCGTTCCGCTTTTCAATACGTGCTCGTTCTATTTCAAGAGTCGTGCCCGAGATGGTCTATCCGTGGACTATCGCAAAAAGGGTGGGTCCTGGTGGAGAGCGCATGCGCCCGTGTACGTTAAAGAGGATGGCATGTACCGCGGCAGCATTGTCGATCTGGACGAAGAGATGCTGTACGAGCTGAGAATAACAGCTAAGAATGGAGACGTACTGGCGCAGCAGGAATTTCACACCTGGAGCAGTCGGGTCCCTGTAGGTAAAACCATCATTCTCGACAATAAGACTTTCACAGGACAACTCAATGTTCGGGAGTCCGGTTCTGCAGATGCATGGGTTAAAATCACCGCTAAGAAGGGATTCGTGTTACGGAACGACCGTAAGGGACCGTTAATTGAACTGTATAAAGCCAAGTATGTCATACTTGAGGGTTTGACCTTGCATGGCGGCTTGAAAGAGGCCATCAGCATCAGGAGGTGCGAAAACGTAAGGGTCGTGAATTGTGATATCGCCGGTTGGGGCCGAATCGGCAAGCAGCGTTTCGATCGTGATGGCAAGTACTACACCCAAGACGGCCGCGCGATCAACTGGGACAGCGCGATCCTGGTTAGCAAGAGTGTCGGCTCCGTGGTCGAAAGATGTTACATCCACGACCCGGTGAGTACTGCGAATTCGTGGTACTACTCCCATCCGGCCGGACCGCAGGCTGTAGGTATGGACAAATCCAGGTCGACTGTTTTAAGATATAACGACTTCATCGGCAGCGACGAACATCGTTGGAACGATGCGGTTGAGGGCGCGGGGAACTTTCATCTCAACGGTGGTTTTAACCGGGATGGCGACGTCTATGGCAACATGATGTGCTTCGCCAATGACGATGCGCTTGAGATCGACGGGGGCCAGACAAATGTCAGAGTGTTTTTGAATAAGTTCGAAGGTTGCCTCTGTGGGGTAAGTATTCAGGGTTGTATGTCAGGTCCTTCATACGTGTTTCGCAATCTTCTGGTAAACATGGGTGATGAACGGGGATTGGCTGGCCAAACCATCAAGACTTCGTCACACGCCAATGGTCCCAGTGCTGTATCCTTCATCTTCAACAACACCTGCTATGGCGAGTCACGTGACCTGAATCTTCCCCACAACCTCCGCATTGTGGCAAAGAACAACGTATTTGGCGGCAGAAGCGCTATTGCCGGCCGCCGGAGAAGCCCTCAATCGGAATGTGACTACAACCTGCTGTCTACAGGACAGCCGGGCGATGAGGCGCATGGGATCGTCGGAAGACCTGATTTGGTCAATGCCAACGCCGGCCTATTCACCCTGCGCCGGACATCTGATGGAGTGGGTTGTGGTGTATCCATCGACAACTTTGCCTCTGGTGCGAATGGTCGGCCCGACATGGGAGCCATTCCATTAGGATCGCACCTCGTTCTGCCAATACGTCCGATCCCGGTCACGCTCGATCGCTACCAGTTAATGTTTTCTTCATCAGACCTGAAATCGGCCAGGCCCAGAACCGTCTCGGCAACAGTTCAAGGTAAGACATTCTCAGGCCGTTATCGGATAGCAAAGAACGATGCTTTTGACTGGTTCTACGTCACTCCAAAGACCGGCCTTTTGGCGTCGGGCAATACGATAACATTCACAGTAACGCTTCGCCCCGACAAGATAACTGAGAGGTCGCTCTATAGGGGAGCCTTTCTCATCAGACTGGAAAGCGGTTACTCCCGACCGGTCATGATTTATGCTCAGACCGATGTGGTCCCAGAAATCAAACCCACAAGTGAAAACGTTTGGGTGACCTACTTTGAAGCGGAAGCACCTGATAGCAAAAAAGCTTACGACATTGTTGCCGATTCTGAGGCATCCCAAGGCAAGTACCTCTTACTGAGCGGCCCTACCAGAAAGAATCCTGTCGAGTACCGGTTCAGTGTACCTAAAACCGGCGAATATTTCCTGCTTCTTCGCGTCAAGTCGGATGAACCGGTCGGCTCTCACGATTCCTTGTATTTCGGCATAGACAACGGGCCATTTGATAGGGCGCAATTGAGAAACGCTGCGTCATGGACCTGGTCCATGGCCGCTCACAACAGCCAAATGTCTTTGATCTGTCTGAAAGCATTCGAACTGTCTGCGGGCGAACATATCTTGAAACTCGCGCCTCGGGAATCCCTGTATATCGATCTGGTCGCCGTGACCGACAATCCAGGTCTGTTCGATTAACCGGTTGTTTCTGATGGAAGGAACTGTGAACCACCACCTCTAAAAGGAGTGGTTTAACTGGTGATCCTGGAAAGGTTTTCTTGTCCCGGAATCTACGTTCCTTTTTCTTGTTTTACATCGACAAGGAGTTGTACAAAGCGATCGATTACTTGTGTCTTAATCATAAGCTATCTGGTTGATGCCATGGTGCAAAGTTCCAATTCTGAAATAGATTCAGCGCCGCGCGGTCCATCGCCGGGGTCTGGGGCAGCAATATGATAGCGTCGAAGCATGCTCCAGCTTCTGCGCCGAGGAATAAGCGATGCTCACCATGCGTCAGATGGACATCTGGGATTCGATACCATGACCAATGGCCGTATTGTTCGCCGTAATGAGCAAACATCTTGGTATGCGCACGTTCGGGGTTATTCCAATCGGTGAATCCGATCATCGCGGCGGCTCGAAGGTGGCGGGATTTACCCTCGTCCACCTTGAGTGTTATGCGAGTAGAGCTTTGCTGCTCCCAACGGGCTCGCAGCCATAAAGCATACGTGCCTGAGTTGCGAGCATGTATATTAAAGCCCAGTTTTCCCGACCCGCTGAACGTCATTACACGTGTGCCGCTTGCTTCGGGCAGGTTCACAGGCGAGACCTTATCCGTGGCTTGCTCAGCCCCTTCGGCTTCGCGAACCAGAGCGGCGTCCGCCACCAAGACCTGTGCGGGAATTATTCGCCGGCGCCCGCCTTCCTGGATCATGATGTCAAATGTCCGAATCTCACCGTCCCTGATTTGGCTCGTTTGCAGGATGAATCTGGTTGTGGTTGTTTCATCAGGATTGGAAAGCTCAACCGATCTTTTCATTGGATCGCTCCCCCAGCCCTCCGGTAGGTTCTCAAGCGACACGTTGCCGACCAGGTCCCGACCAGATAAGGCTACTTCTAACGGTGTTTCGCCTTCAGGGGCAACAATAAAGAGATTTCGATGCATTTGGTCATCGTTCATATAATAGCTGATAGAGTTCAGCGAAACGGCCAGCTTGCTCTGATATCGCTCAATCCATTGGCAAGTCGTTTTAACGGGAACAGTCGGCCGCCCGCCAACGAAACGGATATGATTATCTCCCTGGGAGAGTTTGCCCGGCAATGATAGCGGCGAGACAACAAATGTGGTGCGTACCTTCAATCCGATGATCTCTGTGCGTTGTTCCGGAACAAACCGGATTCTCAGCCAATAACCATAACGTGCGGCTATCTCCTGGCGCATATTCACAGCGATTTTTCCCTCCCTGTTGGGATTGCGCCAGAGCTCCGTCCAGCTCTCGCCCCGGTTGAATGACAAAGAAATTACAATGGCCCCAGGATTTTGAGCCTTGTATGAACCGGAGACGATTGCATCTGAAAGAATATAGGGACACGCAACTTGATAGACCATAACGCCCGCTTCATCAGGATTTCGCAAGCACAAAGATGCCGGTGCCTGGTTGTTTGGTTTGATTCGTAAATTATCGAACGTCGAAGCCTTGGTCTCACCGATCGCCTCGTAGATGATGGTCCCGTTGCCAAAATAGGGCGGGATTTTTGCCAGGGGAATTGGCTCGCGGTCATTCGTGAGTTCGAACCATCGACCTTCATTATGCCACCCGATGCTGACTCGCTCGCCTGAACGTAATGGAAAGTCCATATTGTGCGGCTTTTCCGCGGTTTCAAATGTTGCCCGGCTTCTCCGACCTCGCAGCCATGCGCTCACATTTCCACCCTGGCGCAATTTGAGATAGGGATCCTCCTCCAGGCCACGTCGGCTGAGCACTGTGGCGTTATCTCTGTCGAGCCAATACACCCGGGGCGAAAGGTCGAAGAGCCGCCAACTGCCCCGGTAAAAGGCCTGCTCGAACTGATGGTGCGTACCTGAGGAATTGTTCGAGGAAATGCCGGCAGCCAGAAAGAGCTTGCGCAACATATGGTTCAGCGGGCCGCACTGGTCGAACGGATAAATATTTAAGGCCTTGAGCAGAGTGTAAGAAATCCGCGGGCGGTGACGGTCCGCCAGTGTCTCACAATAGTGAGCATCGAAATAGTTCGTCGTCTGCAAAGCACATTTGAATGTCTCAAAAGCCTTCTCACTATCGCTGGTTGCATTGGGAGCGAGGGTGGCATTGAGGCTTTCAACGCTAAAAGGAACGACGTTGCTATTAGCCCGCCAGCGAGGCAGCATCGTGATACGGTCAGGCGAATTCCGGACTTGTTGAAATGTCACCGAGCACATCAACGGCTCGAAGTCGCCGCCCACATCGAGCATAAAATTATCATCTACGTTTGTGATCGTGCGTTCTACTTTTCGATGGCGATAATCGATGAAACGAGGATCAGGCAGCGTGTGAAAAGGTCGGCTTACCAGTAAACGATTCTCCGCCTGATTGGCCTCGAACCGTTCGGAAGAAGGGTGCGGCTTAACGAGAACAAGCCGGTGATCGATTTTGCCTTCGGTGAAGATCTCCAGTGGGACTGTTAGCTCTTGAGGCGGCAGCTCACATGCCAGGTGACCTCGGACAAACCTGTCATCAGAATCATGGATTCCGTTAGATTCATTCTCAAAATGAAAGAGGGCCCGTGTATGGGAATCTGCCTGGAATTCCTTGCGAGGCGCGATGAAGTCTTGGCTGTACCGGCTGATATCTGATATTCGAAATTCGTCCAGGACGGCCCTGGCGGCGTGCAGGGGTGTACACGTCCTATCGCCTCCGATGAACGCCTGCATTGGCAGGCTTCTGCTGTCTTCTTCGGCGATACCGATGCCTCTGCTTTTCTGATCGTTTATCACGACCAGACTGCTCGGCCAGGGAAGGTTGGCGGGCCCGAGTTCCGCTACGCGTTTACCATTCACAAAGAGTTGAAGGTGTGCCTTTCCGAAATTCCAGGTGGCGGTGATATGGTGCCATCGATTCTTCTTTAAGACGGCAGGGCCACGAACTGTGCGCAACCTTCCGCCGGCATCGGCGATCGTGAATTCAAGCTTGTTTTCACCATCCGAACCGAGCTTACGCAAACGCGATTGAAGCCGATGGCCGTAGGCAACGCCCTCAAAGAAGATGTGTTCTGTGTCATCGTCGGCGCTCCATAAGGGACGACACCAGAACTCGATAGTGCCCGCTTCCAGACCCCAGTGAACAGAATGTGGATTGGGATTGAATTTTCCGGCGGTCAGCGTACCTTCCGATGCACCATTGAAAGAAAGCCGACGTATGCCTGTGAAATCAAAACCACGATTTATGGGCGCCGTCTTTAGTGCACCCTCCACAAAACCCGCATAGCTTTGGGCAGGCCAGCCTAATCGTTGCCCCGGACGGATCACCAGACGGTCGAGCCATACTGTGAAAAAGGATTCAGGATCCGTAAGGATTTGGCGGGTGTCGGCATCTCTGACATAGCAGCGCAGCCGGACCTTCGCATTGACACGGGCGGCCTCTGGACTGAATCTGCCTCGTTCGCAAAATTGTACGAGCTGACCCTGCGCCAGTTCTATCGTAAGCCATCGCGGCTGCACCGCATATTCGAGAATGCGCGAGCCATCTGCTCGAAACTGTTCGAGTTCGATGGAGATCGGCGCACCATATGGGGCGCGCTCAGCCAGTAAATCACATTGATAAACCATATCCTGACCCGCGAACTTGCGGACGTCAATCATTTGGGAAATCGTCACCTCACGGGGTGTGTTTTCGGCAGTATCCTCATCTATAACTATTTTCAGCGAGCGTCGTCCCGTGGTGTGATCGAATCTGTCCAGTCGGAGAAGTGCCTCAGGTGCTATTTGCCAGCCGATGGGTATACCGTCAAATTCATCCTCGAAACCGGGATTGGAAAGAAGGTTTACCGGCGGCAAAAGGTTCGCATCATTATTCCGGGTGGGGATACCGCGCTCCTTGGTATCAAAATAGATGTCATAATAACTCACTTGTTTGGGCTGTCGGTGAGCGAACCAACTCAGATAGGCATCCTCTCGGCATTTGAGGATGTTGAATTCAGTGCGGTAAGCAAAAGACACTTCTCGCCCTGGTGCGCCTCCGTTGCGTTCGATAATGCGCAGCGAGCCTGGATCGAATTCACCTGGGATGCCGGCCTGCTTCAGCAGCACGGGAAAGTCAACTACAACCTCGGTTGGTGTAATGACATTGTCATGAGAAGGGATATTGTCGGTTACCGTCGTACGAAAGCGCCATCCAGCATTCCACCAAGGAGCCGGCTCGTCGCAAACCGTTATCTGGCAGGCTAAGAGAATAAAAGCAAGAGCAAACAAGGTCCTTGTTATGAGTTGATCAGCGTTCATGATGCACATTCCTTGAAATCTGGAAATCTTATCTTACGGATACCGATTTTCTTTATACATCTTTACACCAGAGCATTGAATAGTGCAAGGTCATTGTTGAAATCGAACCGTATATTATGCTTCGATTGAATTTATAGAGCACAGAAGAATTTAAGGGACAATCTGATGGTAAAAATGAGATTGAATCGATTCTTCGTAATTACATTGACGTCGCTCATCGTGACGAGTGTGAGTTTTGCCACCGAACTAAAAGAAAGATCATTAAAGGACCTGCTGATCGAAGATCCGGGAGAACTGTACGACCAAGAAATGCACCGTGTACTGGTTCCTACGGGCATTGCCCGTGTGAAAGATCGGTCCGGACAATGACGCACGATCAAAAAACCGTGGCCTGCGAGTATGGACGGCTGGTCGCATTGGAATCATGGAACCGAGGAGAATCTGGTGTCCCGGGATAAGCTTGTCGGTCTGCCTCGGTGGACTCAATGGATAGACAGCCCATCGTGGTCAAAGAAACACTGGGGTTCGCGTTTGAGTGCAATCGTCACTTCAGGAGGGCGATTGTATTACATTCAGGATGAGACGCCGACCTAACTGTTCAATATCGAAGCACGATGGGTCCTGATCGCCAGAGACGCATTCAACGGCGTTGTCCTTTGGCACCGGCTAACCTCTTGATAAATAAGAACTTATAGAGTTGAAATTTTTTGGAAATAGGTAGATAAAGGCCTTTCGAGTTGTAGTCCAGTTGTAGTGGTTTTGCGAGTTTAAATTGGGCCATTTTGTAGCTGCTATGTCACTCTCCCTTGGCTTCTGTTTGGGGTAGTTTTGCTCGCCACTGTTCGGCCTTTTCTGGCTTGCCCCAGGCTTCGTAGAGGTTGATTAGAGTTGTATTTGAGCTATCTCTTTATTCACGATATAATACTGCGAGTACATTTTGACATCTATAGAGGGGGATTCGCGAAATTCTTCTACTGCAGAAATGAAATAAAGCCCAAAAAAACCACTCTCCAAGCTAAAACTACCCCAATAGGGATAGAGCAAAGGCCGGAAAATAATGTGGAAAAAATCTTGTTCAGTTTCTTTTATATACCCCCTCCCTAAATGTGTTAAAATAGAAAAGCAAGTTAATATTAATCTTTTAAGAGGCCTGCAAAATGATTGAGATTATTGCTGATGCATTCAGATCGTTTGTGGCCCTTGGCGGTTTGGATTGATTTGGTCGTGAAGAAAGTGATTTGGATGTAGTTTGAGGCATTCGAGCCTGTTTTCGGTCAGAGCGTCTCTGGCAGCTTTGTCATAACTCTTTGAAAAGTTAATCTTTCAGCACCAATCAGATCGGTTAGCCGGTTCTGGACAGGTCTGGCGGCTCGGCGAATGTTCGATAGCATCTGATTCTATCGGGCTGTCTGAGTTCTATCCCGGCGGCGACGGCGATCAGGCTGGCGGTAAGGTGTGCGATAGTCATCTGATTACTTATCGCAGTGAAGCCGTAGTGCGTTGTTTGTTCGACTTCTCTGTCCCCGAGACGAGAGAAGTACTGCTCAACGGTCTGCCTGTGTTCGAATGTATTTTTGAATTCTCTGCTGTCTCTGGGAACTCTTGAGCGTGCGTCATCGGTAACGTCGAGATATTTTGTGCATCCGTAGCATTTTCCGGTATCAAATAGCGGATGATTGGCGGGGCAGATTTCGCCGTGTTTTTTGGCGAACTTCCTGCTTGCCTTTATCGGGCAGCGAAATTTGATTCTATCGCGATTGCCTTCGGTCCATTTGCCGGCGGATTTCATTTCGAGACCAGCATCACACAAGGGACAGCCATGCAGCCCAAAGGTTTTATCGTCCTTCTGGTTTCTCGGATTGATGGGAATGTATGGAGTTGACTTGATCTGTTTGACTATGAAGGTGTAAAGTTCTCTGACGTCGTATGCCTTGTCGGCGATGAATATAGCGCCTTTTTTGAAACGGTATCTCCGCTTCAATTCTTTGATAAGGCTAAATGCCGCTTGCTGATCGGTAACATTGTTTGGCAGCGTTTTCTCAACCAGGCATATCCCTTCTTTGGTAACGATTGCGTGCGTTCTGAATCCCCAGAAGAATATCATGTTCTGCTTTTTGCCGTTTATGACCTGGCAGGAGTAGTAGCTTAACGTTGCCCGCGGATTACGCTTTGGCTTTTTTGACTTATTGGTTGTATTTCTGTTGGGGTTCTTGAAGTTGTTTTCTTTTGTGGCCGCCTTAATGGGTTTTGAGTCGAGTATGAATTCGTCAAGCGAGACCAGGTTGTTTTCAATAAGCACGTCATTGGCGGTTTTGTGTATGGCTTTTAATGTTGAGTTCTTCGTATTCTTCAGGAACCGGTAAAACTGTGTCTCATCGGGCAGGCCGCCCAGATCGAAGCCGCACATCTCCATCAGGGGCGGCACTGAATGCAGGTATCTAATCAGTTGGGGTATGGATTTGATCCCTTCGAGATGTTTTACTATTAAGGCCCTCAGTATGGCGTGTTGTGAGTATCCTGTTCTTCCAATACGGTCGTTTCTGTCTTTTAGTGCTGAAAGGTTCAGGGATTTGAAGATGTAGTAGTATTTTCTCATCAGGGGAGCGTTGTGGATCAGTTCCTGGAGGTCGTAAAAGAAAGATGTCTGAAAATGTTGCATGATAAATTCTCCTTTGTTTTGGTTGTAAGTATCGTCCTTAACACCGCTTACACTATAACTGAAGGGTGCTCGCGTAGTATACTGTCATAAATTCAAGAGGTTCCCGGTTTTTGTCCGATAATTGTGGTATGGATTCAGACTGTTTTCAAAGGAGTGTGCC
>Ga0307434_1000287_pt1 | contig 39532 bp, 39 predicted proteins | sample SalMarWE160220MG_FD_202156 | JGI IMG/M metagenome (GOLD analysis project Ga0307434, IMG submission 202156) | Salt marsh sediment microbial communities from the Plum Island Ecosystem LTER, Massachusetts, United States - WE1603-220 | ecosystem: Environmental > Aquatic > Marine > Intertidal zone >... | reverse complement strand
TGGCAACCACTTCTTTGTGAGGTCCCTTACATACTGCCAAGGCGAAGGTTCAACGAGTGACCAGGAGGCGCTGTCACTTGTCAATCAACAAACGCTAAGATGACCAGGAGGCGCTGTCACCTGGCCCGTTACACCTTATATCTTTGGCTCCTCGCTGTTTCGCGTGGCTAACTTAAGAGAAAGGCTGAAACGACAAGACTCTCACAAAGAGACTAAGAACGCGAAGAACGGAGAAAATGGAAGACACAGAAAACCAGTGTCTTTCTTGGTCTCCTGTCTTGAAGTTGAACCTGGCTCTGACCAACAGCAACTGCTTAACGCGGAGGAGACCAGGAATGCAGGAAAAACACGTCTTAGAACGATGAGAACAAATGACCCTTGGGGGGTGTAGTAGGCGCTCTGGGATTTACTACACCCCCCGAGGCGATCTTAGCGTCTTGGCGAGAGAACGGGGCTTTTCATGAGAATGGGGGATTGGCAGTTGTCTCACAAGAAACCGGGATTATTCCTGGTTTCCTCAGGGGGAGAAGGGCTTGATTCACGAGAGAGGCCAGTTCCGATGCGAGAGTGGCTGATTACCCACACCTGCCTGCTGCAGGCAGGCCAAATAGCGAGGAACCATCTTTAGTTCTACGTCCAGATCGTCCCTTGTGGTCTATCTTTCAGGGTAATGCCGAGTTTGGCTAGCCGGTCACGGATGCTGTCGGCAAGGGCGAACTCCTTCTTGGCTCGAAGCTCCTCGCGGAGCTCGATCAAGAGTTTAATCAGTTCGTCCTGTAAACCCTTTGGTGCGGGCTTTTTTCTCTGGAACAGGCCAAGTGGCCACCCGAGTTCACCGATGAGGCTTAAGGCCTTCTTTAAAGCCAACCGATCACTCCCTTCAGCCGTGCTGCGGAAGCGATTGGCCTCGGCAACAAGCTCTTGGATCGCTGCGAGTGCTCCCACGGTGTTCAGGTCGTCCTCCATCTCCGAGATGTAGCGCTCACGGAAGCGACCAAGCGAGTCAATAAACGCGCTCCCGGCTGCACTGAGCCCGGGCGTTTCCGGCCCTCCATCTGTCTCACCAAGTTCTGCCTCCACCTCGTCAATGAGAGTATGCACACGGGCGAGCGCCTTGTTCGCTTCTTCAAGGCCACCTTCAGAGTAGTCAAGCGGCTTGCGGTAGTGGCGGGCGAGGTAAAAGTAGCGGACCGTCTCCGCGTCAAACTTCTCAAGGACTTCATACGCATAGGCAAAGTTTCCTAACGATTTTGACATCTTCTCCCCACTGAAAGTCAGCATCCCATTGTGGAGCCAGAAACGCGAAAACAGCTTGCCGGTTGCACCCTCGGCCTGGGCGATCTCGTTCTCGTGGTGAGGAAAGATAAGGTCGTTTCCGCCAGCGTGGATGTCGAGCGTCTCGCCGAGTAACTCACGAGAGAGGACTACACATTCGGTGTGCCAGCCCGGACGCCCTTCGCCCCAGGGAGACTCCCATTTCGGCTCCCCTGGCTTGGCCGCCTTCCACAGGGTGAAATCGAGTGGGTTTTCCTTTTTTTCGGAGGCAGCGATTCGGGCACCGACCTTAAGCTCCTCGGTCCGACGGCCAGAGAGCTTGCCGTAGTCCTTGAACGCCGAGACGCGATAGTACACGTCGCCATCGCGCTCATAGGCATACCCCTTGCCGATCAGGGTCTGGATAAGCTCGATCATCCCTTCTATGTACTCGGTGGCACGTGGGCTGTGCGTCGGTTCCTTAACATCAAGCTGTTTTAGCAAGCTAAAGTAGGCATCGGTATACCGTTTAGCGATCTCCTCTACTGTGTCACCCGCCTCTGCGGAACGCTCAATCAATTTGTCATCGACATCGGTGACGTTCTGAACGTAGATAACCTCCCAGCCTTTGAAGCGCTCCATGTACTTGCGCAGGGCGTCAAAGACGATTAACGGCCGCAGGTTCCCGATATGAAGGTGATCGTAGACGGTGGGGCCACAGACGTACATCCTCACGGTCTTACCTTCTTGCGGTCGAAATGCCTCTTTCTTGCGCGCAAGGGTGTTATAGAGTTTCACTGCGCCCCACCTCCTTTCCACTGATTATAGAGAGCCCACGGGCAGACTACCATGATGGGGCACAAGCGACTACACTGGTTCTCATGTCTATAGCACAAGTAGTCTCCGTTCTTGGTGTGTCGGCTGCCCCTGTGTCGGAGTTACGCGGTGGTCTTCCCCTGGGTCTTCTGGTCTACGGTTTCCACCCAGCGACTTCCTTTTTCCTGGCAGTGATTGGAAACCTCCTGCCGGTCCTTCCCCTACTCCTCGGTCTCGGCTGGGGCGAGCGACAACTGCGCCGTTTCACTCCACTGGAGCGGCCTCTTGACTGGGTATTCACGCGAACGCGCCGTAAGGGGCGGCTCATCGAGCGCTACGGCTCAATCGGCCTGATTTTGCTTGTGGCGATTCCTCTACCCGCCACCGGAGCATGGACCGGGGCGATCGCCGCGTTTCTGTTCGGCATCCCCCCCAGGCGGGCGTTCCCGTTGATCGTAGCTGGGGTGCTTATCGCCGGGGTTATCACCCTCTTAGCCAGCCTCGGTGCATTTCACCTATTGGAGATCTGCGGGTAAGGCGATCGATGTTAACGCCGATCCGCGCTCACGACATAGCGGGCAAGCAGCGGCAACAGGACAACCGCGAGAGCAAACATAGCAACGGTAATCCCCCAGAAGCGGGTTTCCGTCATATCGATAACTCCGGTGGCATAGCGCAGTGCTTCTGCCATGTAGGTTAACGGAAGGGCCTTGCTCAACGTCCGTAGGTAGGATGGCATGATTTCGATGGGAAAATAAATCCCGGCAAGGAACATCATCACTATGGAGAGAATATGGGCAATGTTACTTGCACTGGATGGCTTTCGCACAAGAAGAGCGATCAGCGTGCCGAATCCCATCATCCCTAAGGTTGAGGTGGCCACAAAGACCGTATAGCGAAACCAATCAACCGCGAACGTCAACTTTAGTACCGTCATTGCGATGAACAGAGTAATGAGAGTGGAGATGTAGACCACTGCTAGGCGAACACAGATAATAGCGGCCAACAGAGCAATAGGCCGCATAGGAGTCACGATCATTCGGTCGAGGAGTTTGCGTTCCTTCATCGCGGTGATGTGTCCAGAGACGGCGAACAGCCCCGCTGATAGGATGGAAAAGGCGAGGATTCCCGGCACTACTAGGTTGAACCAATCAGTGGCAGCCTCCCTTCCTACATGGATCTTCTCCACAGTAAGAGCGGGGCTCAATCCTTGATGGGCCAGGTTGAAGTCAGCAGTGATTCCTGTAGCAACCTCCTCAAACGCGTAATTCTCTTGCACGCGACTGGAATCGTAGAGGAAGAGGAGCTTGGTCCCGTCCCAGATCAGGCCAAAGTCGATTGTTCTCTTCTCCAGGGCAGCCTGCAACGAGGGTTGATCGTCATAGCGGGTCACACTCATCGATCCCGCGGAAGATACCGTCCTTTCCAATATCTTGCTCTCGACTCCTGCTGGTACGAACAGGCCAAGGCGGGCATCCTCAACGTCACCCATCCCTCTCATGAGGAATCCGAAGATGAGAATGAAGATGAGTGGAAAGAGAAAGGTGAATGTAAGCGAGGCCTTGTCACGAAGAAAGACGGTGTACTCAGTATGGAGTAACGCTTGGAAAGCTCTCATCGTTTCACATCCCAACTAAGGCGTTTTGAGGCGACAAAGATGCAAAAAGCAATCCAACCCACTGGAACGGCAAGCGTCAAGGGGATAGAGAAAGTCTCGCCTTGTATTCCCAAGCTCATCCTCAGCCCTTCAGCGAGGTACGTTACGGGGTTGGCATAGACGATCACCTTGAGAAAAGTAGGCAACCCGCCTATCGGGAAGAAGAGCCCTCCGAGAAACATCATAGGCATGTTCAAGATATTGGCGATCGCCATCCCTGCATTGGCCGTCTTGGCCACTGAGGCGATGAAGAAGCCAAAGGTGAGGAAGGTAATTGCTCCGAGGAGTAGAAAGAGAATCGGCATCGGTTCGGCAAACGTGATCGTGGCCCTGAAAGCGAACCGTGCAAGCATAAAGATAAGCGCAAATTGAATTAGACAAAGCGTGAGATGTCCGAGGGAGAAACCGGCAAGATAGCGAGGAACGGTGAGAGGTGTTACCCAATAGCGGCGCAGGACACGTCGATCGCGAGCAAACAAAATCGATCCGGGTACACCGAACAACCCATTTACAAAGAAACCCATCAGGATTACTCCAGGGAGGAGGAAGTCCACGTAAGACAATTCCTCCCCACCGCTTCCCACCCACAGTGTCTCACTAGGAATAGCTTCTTCTTCTTGAAAACGGCCGACGTGCGCGAGGAATTGGCGGTCGATCCCACTAAGAATCTGCTCGATGATCGAGGTTGCCATCTCAGACGCCGCGTTCCCCTCGTTGATGTAGATGGTGAAAGCGCCATTTTCGCTCGGCGATGAACCGCTTCTCATCATCCGCTCCAGAAGTTCTTGATTGAACCCCTCGGGAATGACAATCACCGCAGCCCGATGTCCGAGTCGAAGTGCCTCTTTCTCACGGGCAAGGAACTCCTCTAAATCTTCGCCGTCTGAGGGATGGGTAAGAGTAAATAGGGGTTCCTTCCCTTCTTCGGATGCCGTTCCCGTCTCTTCGAAGACACCTTCCACAATAGCGGCAAAATCAACTGGTCCTGCGGTATTGGACTCCAGATTCACCACGCTTATGGCAAAGCTGATCTCTCCTTCCTGCCCCATGTTGCCAAAGATCAACGTTAAGATGGTTAGGAGAAATAACGGAAAGATGAGAAACCAGAAGAGCGTTACCCTCTCTCTGAACGCTGTGAACAGATGGCCTGCAGCGATACGGAGGATACCCTTCACTCCCTCAACCTCCTCCCGGTGAGCAACAGAAAAACATCCTCCAGGTTCGGTTGGCGGACAGTCATGTTGGTGAGAGGGATTTCTCTCTCTCTCGACCATGCAAGCATTTGCTCCATAGTGTGAACAAGGTTCTCCGTCTCTACGGTTACGATCCCTCCGTCTTCACGGGCTGTTTTGCCGTAGCTTTCAAGTTGTGTTAGATCCTCTGTCTCAAGGGAGCTGGTATTGAACTCAATGATCGTCTCCTGGCCGAGGCGGGAGGTTAACTCACGTGGAGACCCTTTGGCGATGATTGTCCCGTAATCCATAATACAGACGCGATCAGAGAGGGCCTCGGCTTCCTCCATATAGTGGGTGGTGAGAATGATCGTCTTGCCCTGGTCCCTCAGGTCAGTGATGATCGACCACATGTTCCGCCGCGCCTGGGGATCAAGGCCGGTCGTCGGCTCATCGAGGAAGATGAGGTCGGGGTCGTTAACGAGGGCAACACCGACCGCCAGGCGCTGCAGCTGCCCACCAGAGAGGGTTTTAACGTAGGCATTCGTTTTCTCCTGAAGAGCAACACGGGTGAGGACCTCCTCGGTGGGCAATGCCTTCTTGAAGAAGGAGGCAAAGAGCCTCACTACTTCTTTTACCTTTAGGTATGGCTCGAAGTTCCCGTCCTGGAGGAGGACTCCCATCCGCTCCTTTACCGCGCGGGTCACTCGCTTGAGTCGGATCCCGAAGACCTCAATCTCCCCAGCGTCCGGCCCGCGGACCCCTTCGAGGATTTCCAAGGTCGTTGTCTTTCCGGCTCCGTTCGGTCCGAGGATGGTGAAAACGCTCGCCCTTGGGATCGCAAACGAGATGCCGTCGACAGCGTGGACTTCACCATAGTATTTCTTGAGACCAGTGACTCGCATCATGAGCTCGTTTTCTTCTTCCATTTTCACCTCTCCCAGCAGTTAGCATAAACGCACATCCGTAGGTTGACAAACGCATTCTCTTCATCGTGAGATAAGGCTGTGCGATGAACCGCAGAGCAATGCGACCTGTGGCACCTCCAGGTAAGGTCCTCCCTCGCAGCCTCTACTCGCTGCTGCCAGTCTTAAGCAAACTGGAGAGTGTAAAGCGCCGCGTACAAGCCGTCCAGGGCAAGAAGTTGTTGATGCGTTCCATGCCTGGTTCAACTATGATGGCACAACTCCTCTGTGATAGCTCTTGGTGTGAAGACAACAGGAAAGCCGGATGCGGCCTGTCTGCTACAGGCAGGGAAAACCGCACGCCTGCCTGTAGCAGACAGGTCCGGTTTGATGAGGGGGAAGGCAGTAGCGGTCACAAGGCATGCGGATAGTGAGCCACGCACAGAGAAACCTTGACACAGATGTATGCCGAAGCCTAACTGGTCGCTGCTGCTCTACTCTACCGGGACTTGACATTGTAATAGCGATATGGTAAACTGGGAAATCGTTTTCAGGGAGAAAGAGAAATTGGTGGCCAAAAAGGTAACAATCAAGGTAATAGCGAAAACAGCTGGCGTTTCGCCAGCGACTGTTTCAAGGGTACTCAATAACGAAAGAAACGTGAGACCTGAAATAGCTGAACGTGTTAGAGGAATAATTAAGGCGCTAGATTACCACCCGAATGAAGTCGCCAGAGGATTGGTCAAAGGAAAGGTCAATACCCTGGGTGTCGTTGTTCCGGACATCAGCAACACATTCTTCTCGCGAATCTGCAAAGCCATACAGAACACCGTCATGCCAACGGGCGCTGCTGTGTTTCTGCACAATACAGACGGCATCCTGAACAGAGAACGAGAGATCATCAAAGAGCTGGCGTCAAAGCTCATCAATGGCATCTTCCTAGTCGCCCCGCGAGTCCCTGCAACAGAAATTCGTACTCTGTTTGAGGAACTCGGAGTGTACCCGGTAGTTGTGGATGCAAGGGTCGAGAACTGCAGACTTGCTGCAGTATGGGTAGATAACGTGACAGCCTTTATCGAAGCTGCAGAGCACTTGATTGCGAAAGGTCACAAGAGGATAGGATTCATTGCCGGCCCCCTTGCTGTCGCCAATTCAAAAGATAGGTTGGATGGGTACCGTATCGCATTGCGGAATCATGGTATTAAGGAGAATGCCTCGCTGAACTATGAAAGCGATTTCACCATAGAGGGCGGATACGAAGCGGCCAAAAACATGTTTCGGAAGGCAAATCCCCCAACGGCTGTCTTGTGTTCCAACGATCTGATGGCCATTGGGGTGCTTTCGTATCTCAACAAGCAAGGTGTAGAGGTCCCTAGCGAGGTTTCCGTTGTTGGATGCGATGATATAGACGTAGCCAGTTCTCTGTATCCTCCGTTGACTACAGTCAGCCAACCTATATATGAGCTTGGCGTAACAGCCGCGCAGCTGATGCTTCAGTATACATCAACAAAGGAGGTTCCGCCCAATTCTATATTACATGCTAAGCTAATTGTTAGGAACTCTACATCAAACGTATGAGAAAAGGGAGATGAGATCAGAAATAGGTCCTGCAGGGTAGTTCGGTCGGAATGTCCAAGCCCACAAGGAGGCTGATGGCAGATGAATCCGAAGAGAATACCAGGTCTTGTGCTCGTCCTGGTGATAGCTGCCCTGTTGGGAGTCAATGCGAAAGGAGGTGATGCCGGAAGAGGGAAAATAGAACTACCTACTAACAGAACCCAATAGGAGGTGTATGCGATGAAAGCGGCAAAATACTTATTGGTAGTTGGCCTGGTCAGTTTGGTGGGATTCGGTGTATATGCTACAACTATCGGTTTCAGCGTTTCAACCCTTGCGAATCCGTTCTTCGTTATCATGAAAGAGAGCGGAGAAGCAACAGCAGCGAAGCTGGGCGTTGACATGATCACGCTTGATGCGCAAGACAACCTGGAAAAACAGGTGAAGGACATCGAAGATCTCATTGCGCGCAACGTCGACGTGTTGATCATCAACCCTTGTGATTCCGATGCGATTGTCCCATCGGTATTGGAAGCAAATCGCGCCGGAATTCCTGTCATTACGGTTACACGACCATCCAAGGGCGGAGACGTTGTCCAACATTTGGACGTTAAGAACACGTTCGGGGGGAACCTCGTCGGGGTTGCCGTTGCTGCGGAGTTGAATGGAGTCGGCAAAGTGGTCATCCTGGAAGGAATCCCGGGAGCACCTTCGGCGAGAGAGCGCCAGGAGGGATTCCTACAAGTTATCGAACTGTTCCCGGACATTGAGGTGCTGTCAAGCATCACAGCCCATTACGCCCGCGAAGAGGGTTCCACTGTGATGGAAGACCTGCTGCAGGCTCATCCTGAGATCGACGCTGTGTACGCACACAACGATGAGATGGCCCTCGGTGCCGTCCGTGCGATTGAAGCAGCCGGTCGAACCGGGATCAAAGTCTTTGGCTTTGACGCGATTCCCGATGCGATCGATGCGATCGAAGCCGGGACGATGGTGGCAACGATCAAGCAGCAGCCGGATCTCCAGATGCGCATGGCTGTAGAAACGGCGTGGGATCTTATCCAAGGGACACCGTTGGAGGAGATTCCACCTCTGGTGTACATCCCAATGGTATTAATCACCGCGGCAGACGTAGAATAGAAACACAAACCCAATCCACCAGCCTGGTTTGCTCGGGAGACCAGGCTGGTGATATCATTTGGGCCGATGGAGTCACAAAGCAATGCTTAAAGCGATGTTCAGCGAGACAAAGCCGATCATCGGCATGGTACATTTAAGACCTCTGCCTGGATCTCCCCTCTATCGGCCAGGGAGCATGAGGAAAGTATGTGCCACCGCCGTTGAGGAGGCCCTTCTCCTGCAAGAAGGTGGTGTCGATGGGATCCAGGTAGAAAATATTTGGGATTATCCGTATTTGAAATGTGAGGAGATCGGCCACGAGACAGTGGCAGGTCTAACAGCAGCGGCAATAAAGGTGAAGGAAGCTGTCGAGATCCCAATTGGAATCAATTGCCATCTCAACGGAGTTCTTCAATCAATCGCGGTGGCGGTTGTTACCGAAGCCCGCTGGGTTCGGGTTTTCGAGTGGACGAATGCCTATATCTCGCATGCAGGCTACATTGAGGGCGCTGCCGGAAAGGCCCTGAGATACAAGAACGCCATCGGAGCGCATGACGTGAAGTTCCTGTGTGACGTCAACGTCAAACACGGGAGCCACTTCATTATCTCCGACCGCAGCATCAGCGAACAGGCAAGGGACGCGGAAACAGAAGGGGCAGACGCCATTGTTATAACTGGCTGGGAGACGGGGTCCCCCCCCGATGGGGAGTTGACTCGTACCGTCAAAGAGAAGGTGGCCGTGCCCGTACTGCTTGGCAGTGGCGTGAACGAGGAGAACGTCACTGAACTCTTATCCTTAGCCGATGGAGCCATCATTGGCAGCTACTTCAAGGATGGCGACGACTGGAAGAGGCCGGTCGATGCGATTCGCGTGAAGCGGCTCATGGAGCGTGTTAGAAATCTGAGGGCAGCGCTATGAGCCAATCACTTGGAATCCCTAATAATTGCAGCATCATGGTCTTAGGTGGGATCAATATCGATTTGGTGATGAGTTTGGATCGCTTGCCCGTGCCTGGGGAGAGCCGCAAGGCGAAAATGTTTTCTACCTTCCCGGGGGGCAAGGGAGCCAACCAGGCCGTCACGTGCGCCAAGATGAGCGCAAGTGTTTCCTTCGTCTCTGCTCTGGGCAACGACGCCTTCAGTGGTCGCCTACGTCAAGAGATGGAACGCGCAGGCGTTGACATGTCCTACGTGCTAACGAAGAAAGACCGCCAATCCGGAACGGCGATGATCATGGTTGACGAGACGGGCCAGAATCTCATCGCCTTTTCCCCGGGTGCTGCGGGGCACCTGCCATTGGCTGACATCGAGCGCGCCATAAGATCTTTCGAACCGGGAAGCATGTTCCTCGCCCAGCTTGAGCTCGGTCCCGAACTCGTCTTTCCGGCCTTGACCCTTGCTAAGCAGCGAGGACTGTATGTGATCTGGAACCCAGCGCCCGCTCCCGGGGTGCCGATCCCTGAGGAGACCGCCCGATCGGTCGACGTCATCATCCCCAACGAAACTGAAGCCGAGGCGATCACAGGTCACCGCGTTCTCGACGTCGCCGATGCCGAGAAGGCTTCCGAGAAGCTCCGAGAGGTGGGATTCGACAATGCGGCCGTGACGTTAGGGAAAAGAGGAGTCTTCGCCAATGTGGGTGGTGAGAAAGCTCACATCGAGGGGCTCAACGTGAACACCGTAGACGCCACGGCGGCCGGAGATGTTTTTGTCGGCGCCTTCTCTGCCCAATTGGCCAGAGGCAGCGAGCTGTTCGCCGCGTTGGAATTCGCCAACTGCGCCGCTGCCTTATCCACGACGAAAACCGGGGCAATGACCTCTATCCCGGAATTGGATGACGTGAAGTCATTTCTTGAAAAGGAGCGGAACGAAGGAGGTTATCAATGAAAACGCGGGGAGTGCTGCACAATGAACTGGCAAAGGTAATTACCACCATGGGCCACGGCGATATGTTAGTAATCACGGATCGGGGATTTCCGTTCCCCAGGCACGACATGACGACCTGTATCGATGTCTCGGTGGGCAGAGACCTACCCAAGGTCGTCGATGTCGTGAAGGTCGTGTTGGAGGAATTGGAGATCGAGAAGGTGATGATCGCGGAGGAGACGAAGCAGATCAGTCCGCACATCCACGATGCCTTCCAGGAGATCCTTTCCAGGATCAACAACAAGGGCAATCCGATCGAGCAGGAGATCATCCCTCACCCGGAATTCAAGCACCTGGTATTGAACGGGGCCTTGGAAGGCAAGGAAGTGAAGGCCATGGTGAAAACCGGGGAGTTCACGCCTTATGCAAACATCATCCTCATCTCAGGAGTGGACTTCTAGCTTATGGCGGATGACATTCTCGTCCTCAAACACATTGATAAAAGCTTCAGCGGCATTCACGCTCTCTCCAACGTTAGCCTATCCATAAGGAAGGGAGAGATCCATGCGCTTGTCGGCGAGAACGGCGCCGGGAAATCCACGCTGATCAGGATCCTCACCGGAGCGATTCACAGGGATTCCGGCGAGATTTGGTTCGACGGGGAGAAGCAGACGATCGAGAATCCCATTCAATCAAGAGATATTGGGATCTCAGCGATCTACCAAGAAGTCAACCTCTTCCCCCAACTTCCGGCGATGTACAACCTCTTCTTCGGACATGAACCGACGCGGGGGAAGGTAGGCTGGCTGCGATCTCGGACTATTTGCACCGAAGCCGCAGAGTTGTTGGAGCAGTTCGGCGTCGACATCGATCCGCTTGCGCCGATTGACGAGTTGGGGCTCGGGCAGAAACGGATCATTGAGATCCTGAAAGCGATCTCTCTGAACGCCCAGTTCTTGATCATGGACGAGGCTACCAGCGGGATGTCTCGCGTGGAGATAGGCACGCTGTTCGATATCGCACGGGATCTGAAGAATAAACACGTTACGGTGCTCTACATCTCGCACCATTTGGAGGAAGTCTTCGAGTTGGCCGACCGCGTCTCCGTACTGAGAGACGGTACCCTGATCGATACGGTCAGCATCGGACAAACCTCGGTGGAAGCGCTGTCGAAGGCGATCGTCGGTAGAGAGGTCGAGGACGTGCGCGTGTCGGAGAACAGAGCGATCGACGATACGGTCGCGCTTGAAGTAGAGGGGCTTTGCCTCCCCAAACTGCAGGAGCTGGTGAGCTTCAACGTGAGGAAGGGAGAGATCCTCGGGATCACGGGAGTGATCGGGTCGGGGAAAACGGAGATCGGACGGGCGCTCTTCGGAGTGGATCCCATCCTCTCGGGATCGATCAAGATCTTCAACCGCGAGTACACCTCGTTGACCCCACAAAAGGCAAAGGATCTCGGCCTCGCGTTGATCCCTGAGGAGCGCAAGTCGCAAGGGATTTTCCCGCTTCTCAGTATTGCAAACAACATCATTATGGTGAACATCGAGCGCGTCCTCTCCGGGCTGGTTTTCCTCTCCAGGAAGAAGACACGGGATGTCAGTCAAGAGGCGATTACGTCCTGTCAGATTGTGCCAAACAATAGTGCAATTCCGGTCCGCAATCTGAGCGGTGGGAATCAACAGAAAGTCGCCATCGCGAAGTGGCTGGTTGCGGAACCGCAGATCATCGTGTTGGACGAGCCCACACGGGGAATCGACGTGGGTGCCAAAGCCGAGATACGCAAACTGATTGTCCAGTTGGCGCAAGCCGGTGTCGCAATCCTCTATCTCACTTCCGAATTCAAGGAAGTGCTGGGGATATGCGATCGGATCATAGTTTTGAAGAAAGGAAAGGTCGCGGGGGCGCTCGCGGGGCACGACGCCAGCCTGGAGAAGATCGGTGCCCTGGCTCTGGGATAGACATTCGAAAGAGTAGTGAGATTATCTAACCATGTGGGACAAACTGAAACTGAATCGTTCCTGGTCATCCAGGATATATAGGATACTATCGGGCGAGCTTGGCCTGCTAATCATTCTCGTCTTGCTGGTTGTCGGCTTTTCCTCCGCGTCGGAGTTCTTCTTCACGTCGCGGAACCTGTTGAACGTCACGCGGCAAGTCTCGATTAACTTCATCATTGCCGTCGGGATGACGTTCTTGCTGTTGTTGGGCGAAATCGACCTTTCCGTTGGGTCGACCGCGGCCCTCGCCGGGGTTGTCACCGGTTCCATCCTGACCACGACAGGGTCGTTTACGCTCGCCGTCTTTGGCGGGTTGTTTGCCGGAGCGGCGGTGGGGTTGGTCATCAGCATCGGCGTCGTTTACGGAAGAGTGCAATCCTTCATTGTAACCCTAGCGATGATGGGAATCGCGCGCGGTGTCGCCTATGTGTGGACCAAGGGCTATCCGATCTCCGGCCTGCCGTTTAACTTCGGTGTCCTTGGTGCTGGCTACGTGGGCAACGTGCCCGTATCCTCCATCATCGCGCTTGCTGTCTTCGTGACCGCGTTTATCATTCTCAACAAGACGAAACACGGCCTTTACATCCGCGCGATCGGTGCTAATCCCGAGGCAGCACGGCTGTCTGCAATTAAGATCCGGCGATACAGGATCTCGGGATTCGTGCTTACCGGGATGCTGAGCGGCTTGGGCGGCGTCCTGATCACCTCACGTCTGCTCTCCGCCCAACCGACCGCCGCCGCGGGGATGGAAATCGACGTCATCGCCTCCGCCATCCTCGGTGGTGCAACCCTGACCGGTGGCATTGGGACCATTCACGGGACGGCTTTGGGTGCCCTCATCATCGGCATCATCAGTAATGGCCTGAATCTCCTGGGGGTCTCGCCCTTCTTTCAACCGATCGTCAAAGGCTTAATAATCCTGATTGCCATTACGATGAAAAGAGGGGAGTAATTCATGAAATTCCGGATTCCGGGGACATAACACCTAATTCCGCTGGCTCCTGGTAAACTTCTCTGGTCCGTGTCCCAGTAATATTGGCACAGAGGGACTTAGCCCATCTGTTCTCTTTCAAGAGGGTCCTCGTACTTACGGAATCGTGTGGCGGAATCTCCTTGCCACTGGCACTCGATTCAGTGACGACCATAGTGAACCCTGGGTATCAGACATGGCTGTGGGCCTGGCCTGGCGATTTGACAAAGTCACTTACTGTATCGATTTCACCGAGAACCTGATCACCCGCGGCGATATTCGCTACGTACAGATGGGCTACGAGTACACCGGTTTTGGCCCACTTGTTCTGCGAGCTGGCACCAACCGGGACTGGAGCAGCGTAGGCTTGTCAGTCCAGTGGAAGGCTCTACGGATAGACTTCGCCTATCTTCTCCATTACGCCCTCCCGGATAGCTATATCGTCTCCTTGAGCTACCAAGAGACGAATTCTCTCACAAGAACACTATCCAGGGCAGTTCGCTGGTTAGGAAGCATCATCAGACAGGCTTTTTGAGCTATACAAGTCAATTCCGGATTCTGGGAATTCCGGGATTCATGGTTGAATGATCCGCCTCAGCAGTTCGTAGAAGTTCTCTCGCGGGCGCACCAACACGATCTCGACCAGGTTTTCTTCCTCAATGATCCGGTAAGCTATGCGATAGGTCGTCCCTTTGAAGGAAAACTTGTAAGAGTGCAAACCCTTGAGAGGCCCCTTCAATTCCTCAGAGCTGTAGGGTTTTTGCGCCAGCCTTGTTGCTTCTGTTTTCACCTTCTCCTGCAAGGGTGGAGCAAACTTCTTGAAGCGGCGGTGGGCCGCAGGGGCCATGACGAGCCGATATTGCTTACCATTGATCAAGAGGGAGACCCTTCCCTTGATCGAGTTCTTTCAAAGATGTCTCAATGACGTTCCTGGCCTCGTCATCGAGCAGGAGTTCAAGGGTTTCGACCTCAGTAGGGCTAAGGCTCCTTAGAAGATGCGCTAGACGTTGCAGATTAATCAACTCGACACCCTTCTCTTTTAGAGCTTCTTCCATCTGGAATCACCTACCTGTGAGAAGAACTTCACGATTCGATTGTAGCGGGAGAAGACTCCCTCTGTCAAACTGGGAAGTCCAAACTACTCGATCCTATTCCATTTGGATTATTCTGAGAATTCCGGTAATTTCGGGGACATAATGCTAAATTCCGCTGGCTCCTGGCAGGCGGTAGGGTCCTCCCTCGCAGTCTCTACTCGCTGCTGCCAGTCTTAAGCAAACTGGAGAGTGTAAAGCGCCGCGTACAAGCCGTCCAGGGCAAGAAGTTGTTGATGCGTTCCCTCCTCAACCACCTTTCCCTTGTGCAGGACAATGATCTTGTCCGCCTCGCGGATGGTGGAGAGGCGATGCGCAATAACGATCGAAGTCCGCCCTTTCATGATTTTGTTCAGGGACTTCTGAATAAGTTGTTCTGTATGAGAGTCGATGCTCGCTGTGGCCTCGTCTAGGACCAACACCCGTGGCTTGAACGCGATCGCTCGGGCAAAAGAGAGGAGCTGACGTTCGCCAACGGAAAGGGTAACCCCGCGCTCTTTAACCTCTGTTCGGTAGCTATCGGGAAGGGCTTCCACAAAGTCAGCGCTGGCGAAACGGGCCGCCTCGACTGCTTCTTCCTCCGGGATGTTCGCACGCAGACGGATATTATCCAGGATATTTCCTGCGAAGAGAAAGACGTCTTGCAGGACGACGGCCATACGCGAGCGCAGGTAGGAAAGGTCGAGCTTCTCGATAGGGACCCCGTCCAGAAGGATCTGCCCCCGCTGTATGGGGTACATACGGAGCAGCAGCCGGATGATCGTCGTCTTCCCAGAGCCGGTCGGTCCAACGATCGCCACTCGCTCTCCTGGAGCGGCCGTAAACGACACATCTTTTAGGATCCACTCGCCCTCATTGTAGGCGAACCAGACGTTGCGAAACTCGATCTCGCCGTGGAGGGTCTTGATGATCTTCCCCCTGCCACGGTCTTCCTCGTTCTCATCCAGAAGGAGAAAGATCCGCTCCGCTGCAGCCATCGCAGCCTGAAGGACGTTGTATCCCTCCGACAGCTCGAGGATCGGCTCGAAGAACATCCGCACGTACTGAATGAATGCCGTCAGTGCTCCGAGGGTTAGGCTGCCCCGTAGGACGTTCAATCCACCGTACCAGATCACCAAGGCAATGGCGAATGAGCTTAGGAAACTCATCAATGGCCGGAACACGGCGAAGGTAATAAGTTGACGCATGTCGGCCCGATACTTGCCACGGTTGATGTCGATAAAGCGATCGTTCGCTTTGTGTTCCTGGACGAAGCCCTGGATGATCCTCATCCCAGAGATCGACTCCTGAAGGTAGGCGTTCAGCTGTGCGATCCGGCGGCGTACCTCGCGGTAGGCTGCCCGGACGCGGTTGCGAAACTCAAGCGCGGCGATGAAGATGAACGGGAATAGGGCAAGGACAACGAGCGCAATGCGCCACTCGAGTTGGAACATGATCACCATCACTCCGATGATTAAGAACGCATCGCGGAACAGGTTGACAAGCATCGAGGTGAACATCTCATTGATCGCGTTAACGTCGTTCGTCACACGGGTGACGAGCCTTCCCACTGGTGTGTGATCAAAGTAGGCAAGCGGGAGCCTCAGAACGTGGTCGAAGATCTTTTGTCGCATGTCGTACATGACCCTCTGCCCGGTGTACTGGAGGAGGTACACCTGTAGTACCCCGAACAAGAAGCGAGCAAGAAGGGCAAATGCGAACAGACCAGCCAGGCGAACAACCCCCTCGATGGCTGGCCCACGTGAAGCGATGAGATCGGCTGGGGAAAGTCCACGCAGACCCGCTTCGTCGGCCATGTAGCCGCTTTTAAGTGCGGTGAAACGTTGCGGATTCCTCCTCGCCACCGCTGCGGCCTTGCTCTCTTGCGGGATGAACAGATAGCGTTTCGCCGAGAGAATGCCCATCGCCTCCCAGGCGCGTCGTGTCTCCGGATTGATCTTCTGCACGTCGATCAGGTATCGTCCGTCTCCAAGAGGAATCGGAGAGCCAAAGGAAGGGGCCTCGGGTATGGAGACAATCGCTTGGGGAAGTGTAAGGTAGGCGTCGATCGCCAGCTTACTCAGATAAGGAAGTCCGATCTGAATTCCGGTGATGACCAGGATCAGGATAACGCAAACGAAGAAGAGCCCGCGGTAGGGGGTGAGGAAACGCAATAGCCGACGCGTCAGGCGAAGATCGAAGGCCTTGCCGAGGACCTTATCCTCGTGGATGTCATGGTTCACCGGTCACTCACCCGCCTTTCCGCCTGCTGCAGGCGCCAGATTCGGTTATAGATTCCGTTAAAAGAGATCAGTTCATCGTGCGTGCCGGACTCTACAATCCGTCCCTTGTCGAGGACGACGATCCGGTCTGAATGCATCACAGCGGAGATACGGTGGGCAATGACGATACATGTCCTCCCGCGGAAGAACTCCCGTAGGTTGGCGAGCACGAATTCCTCCCTCTCCGCGTCGACCGCGGAGAGGGGGTCGTCGAAGATGAGGACCTTGGGATCGAGGAGGAGCGCCCGTGCGATCGCTACCCGCTGCTTCTGCCCCCCGGACAGAGAGACCCCCCGTTCTCCGACTATTGTGTCATACCCTTTAGGAAAATCGGTGATCTCGTCGTGTATGCCGGCAAGTCGTGCTGCCTGTTCTACCTCATCGAAAGTCGCCTCGGGGAGCCCAAAAGCGATGTTTTCCCGGATCGTTGAGGAGAAGAGGAACGGGTCTTGAGGGACAAATCCAATGGTCCCGCGGAGCTCCCTTAGTGAAAGTTCACGCACGTCCGTTCCCCCGATGGTGACGGTCCCCAGCGGTGGATCGAAGACGCGCGGAATGAGGTGGGCAAGGGTACTCTTTCCCGCCCCAGTTAGCCCTACTACCCCCAAGATCGTTCCCTCCTCAATTGTGAGATTGATCCCGGAGAGGGCTGGAACTTCCCCACTCCCATTTCCGTTCGGATAGGAGAAGGTAAGATCGTTGATCTCAAGCCTCGTTCCGCGAAGCGGTTTCGGATTAGAAAGATCGGTGATCTCCGGCGCAATAGCTAAGAGGCGATTGATGCGCGAGAGGGAGGCGCTCCCACGTTGAAGGAGGTTCACCGCCCACCCCAAGGAGATCATCGGCCAGGCAAGCATCATCAGATATTGGCTGAAGGCGACAAAGTCACCGAGCGAGATCGATCCCTGTATTACCCTATGTCCCCCAATCCACAGGAGGATCGCTAGCGACATCCCACTCAATAGCTCGATGAGCGGATGAAAGAGGCCCCAAATCCGGACCAGCGCCATGTTCTTGTCGAACAAACCCTGGCTCGTCTGGTTGAAGTCCCGATTCGTCCCCTCCTCCTGTACGAATGACTTTACCACCCGGATTCCCGCAACATTCTCTCGTACCTTCTCCATCACCGCGGAGAAGGTCTCTTGCACTGCCTCGAAGCGGTGGTGGATCACCTTTCCGAAACCAAGCATGAATAGAGTAAGTATAGGAAGCGGGATGATTGCGTACAGTGTAAGCCGTGGATCGATCGTAAGCATGATCCCTAAAGCTACAGGGATCATGAACAACGGATCGGCGATGGTAAGAACTCCGAACCCGCAGGCCCGGCTGACCGCATCGATGTCGTTGGTGGCATGCGCCATCAGATCGCCGGTCTTGCGCTCATTGTAAAACGTAGCTGAGAGCCTTAACAAATGGTGGTAAAGCTTCCCCCGCAGGTCCCGTTCGATCCGCCGCGCAGTCCCAATAAAGAAATATCGCCACAGGAAACGGAAGACCATGGCGATGGCAGCGAGGGAGACGATGTATAAACCACTTCGAGCCAGTCCTCCCTCGCCACGTACGAGTCGATCGATCGCGTCTTTGATCACAAGTGGAACCAAAAGCCCGGCGCCGTCGACTACCAGAAGGGCGAGTAACCCGGCCAGTATCCGTCCCCTGTATCGCCAGAGCCACCTCGCTAATTGAATCATACAGAATCAGATCCTACACGAAACGATCGAGTCCACAAGAGAGGCCTCCGCTTCTTATAAGCCTCTTTAATTCCATGAGGAGGTAGTTAGCCCATAAATTTAAGGCAACAATCCCCTTGTCATCTATCCCATTGAATGGCCGATCTTAAACCCGATCCGTTTGTCACCTGGGAAAGGCCTAGTATAATCAACGGATACAGCCTACTGATATGAAGGAGAAACGCGATGGTCCCTATCCGGCGCCTGATTCTGCCGTTCCTAGTCTTGTTAATCCTCCTTACTTGCTTCGCTGCAGCCGATGGGCTTCCAAATATTCGCATGAGCCTGCCTCCGGTGATGGGATCCCTCCCTCTTGCTTTCGCACAAGGGTGGGGCCTGTTCGAGAAACACAACCTCAGGGTCGAGCTTGTCGGACTAAGCGATAATCAAGAACGCAGTGCGGCACTGATGGCTGGGGATATCGATGGAATGGTCTGTGATGTGACTACAGCAATCCTCCTCGTCAGTGGCGGAACCGATGTTGTGATTACCAGCGCTGCCTATCAGGAAAATCAAACCGACAGCCTTATCATTATTTCACCACGCTCTTTCAATATTAATTCACTGGAGGAACTTCTCTCAACCGAAAACAGCGCCGATAAGATCGCAACCATTTACAGAAGCGATCTCGAATACGAGATCGATCTGCTCCTTCAGACCCTCGGGTACAGGATTAATAAAGAAGATCGCTATACCTATTGGACAGACATGCTAGCATTAACCCTGTGGTTCGGTTCACAGTTGGTGCCAGCCGCGGCCTTTCCAGAGCCATATATCACCTACATCTCCAACTATCCATATGCAGGTGGCCAGCTTGAGTTGGTCCGCCTCTCCGACTTCGAGGGGATCGACCTGCTTCCAAGCGTGGTCGTCTTTCGCCGCGAGGTGATCGAGGAATCACCTGAACTGATCGAGGACTTCTACGCCGCTTACCAGGAAACAATCAAGATGATAAACACCTCTAGCCGGGAAAAATTGGTCGAGACGGGGATCGACGAGGCACTCTCCCTGTTTTTCCCTGGATTAACTGCTAAGGCCGTTCCCGAAGGGATTCTGGATAGCTTCGAGATCCCTTACTTTCAACCACCTCGGATGCTTTGTAAGGAACAGTTCGAGGGCGTCCTCGCTTGGGCAATTTCCAAACGCTATGCCCGGTTGTACCTTGCCTACGAGGAGTTGACAACCGACCAATTCCTGCAATGATTGACGTAGAGTCCCTTACGATCGACTATGGCCTCGCCGACCGCGCTGTCCAGGCAGTTGAGCGAGTTGATTTCCGCTTAGAGGAGGGGAGGAGTCTTGCCCTTATCGGACCCTCCGGGTGTGGGAAGACTTCAATCCTATTTGCACTAGCTGGGCTTCTATCTCCGAGCAACGGAACGATTAAGATCGGAGGAAATCCAGTCACCGGCCCGCGTCGAGAGGTCGCTCTGATCCTGCAAAACGCTGGCCTCCTTCCTTGGAAGACGGTTTGGCAAAACGCCAACCTGAGCCTTCTCCTCGCTGGGGACTACCCAGGGCACAACGCCGGGGTGATCCTCGACGATCTCGGCTTAACGGAGGTCAAGTCCCGTTTTCCTGCTGAGCTTTCCGAGGGGATGAAGCGCCGTGTGGGAATTGCGCGGGCCCTCTCGACGGCACCATCGGTCCTGCTGATGGATGAGCCGCTCGCTTCGCTCGACACCCTCACCCGCGAGAGGATCCAGGATCTCTTCCTTACCCTCTGGCAGGAGCACCGGTTTTCGCTCATCCTCGTTACCCACGATATCGTCGAGGCAGCCTTCCTCGGGCAGGAGATCATTGTTCTCACAAAGCGGCCGGCACAGGTCAAGGCGACCGTGATCAACCCAAAGATGGGGTCACTCGACTACCGCCAGAGCGAGGCATTCCAAAGGACGGTCCACGACCTACGGGAGGCGCTCGAACGATGAAACGCAGAATCACCTATATCGAGGACACCATTGTCCTGGTTTCAAAGAGCATCCTGCGCTTTGTGAAAAGCCCGGCGATGAACCGGGTGATCACCTACATCGTGAGCATCGCCATCCTCCTTTTTTTGTGGGAGATAGCGAGCCTCGCGGTGAACGCGATCAACCATTCCCGGCTCCTTCCCGGCCCTTATGAAGCTCTCTCTCAGGTGGTGAAAAATACGGCCGAACTACAACGACACTTCTTTGCGAGCGCCTGGCGGCTCATCCTGGCAATACTTATCGCCCTTGCTGCGGCTATTCCATTAGGCCTTTTAATCGGCCGCGAGCACACTCTTAACCGGTTCATTTCACCGATGATTTACATCACTTACCCGATTCCGCAGGTGGCGTTCATCCTCTTTCTTTTCCTTGTCTTTGGCACGGGAAGCGCAACTAAGGTAGCGATAGTGGCCCTCGTCCTCTTCTTCCAGATCCTCGTCTCATCACGCGGTGCGGCGCAAAACATCGACGAAGAGCACCTGACAAGCGTCCTCTCCGCTGGGGCTACCCGTTGGCAGGTGTACTGGCACGTCATCCTTCCAGCGACTCTCCCCGAGATCCTGACAAGCGTACGGGTGAGTATCGGTCTTGGGGTTGCCTTTCTGTACATTGCTGAGACAAGCGCTGCCTTAGGAACCGGGCTGGGAACCTTTATCAAGGCGCACATGTTGTACGCACGGGACCTGGCATTTGCCGGAATAGTAGCGATGGCGATCCTCGGTCTCGTCCTGTATGTGGGAATCGATTTGCTGGAGCACTTACTCTGCCGCTGGAAGTATGTTAGACGCCGATCACTTTGACGAGAAAGGGCACCGCCGAGTACGATCAATAAGATGAAACTTCATAGGATCTATACCGTCGCTAACACAACTAAGGAGGGTTCGCTGCGTGCCCTGGCTGAGCTCAAGGCCTGGTGCCAACTGCAAGGGATTGAAGTAATCCCTGCCGATCGGGGAGAGCCGTCGTTAAACGAGGTGGAAGGGGCGTTGGTCGTCGCACTTGGCGGAGACGGAACCGTGCTACGTGCCGCCTCGATCTTCGCTGACTCCGCCCTCCCCATCCTTGGAGCGAACCTGGGAAGCCTAGGCTTCCTCACCCAAGTGGGGGCTTCGTCACTCACCTCAGCCCTGGAAGGGGTATTGCACAATCGGTTCACGATCGAAGAGCGGATGAGACTCGCTTATACTTCCGTGGAGAACCGCGGAACCGTCTTAAACGACATTGTTATCACCGGAATCTCACGGGTCCGCTTCTGCGAACTCGAGCTTTCCTGGAGCGATGGCGAGGTAGCAAGTTATCCCGGAGACGGCCTGATCCTGGCGACAGCAACCGGCTCCACTGCCTACACCCTCTCAGCCGGGGGACCGGTGATCGTCCCGCCAGCGGCGTGCATTCTGGCAAGCCCCCTTGCCACACACAAGTTGGGGTTGCGACCTGTGATCTTCCCAGCGGAGGAGGTCCTCCATGTGCGAGTCCGCACCGCGGTGAGCGTCTTTGTGGACGGGGACTACCTCGTAGATCTGTCTCCCGGAGCAGAAGTGATCGTGAAGCGAGCTCCTTTCCCGACCCAACTCGTCCGCATGAAAGATGCTCCCTCGTTTTTCCGGGTGTTGGAGGAGAAACTAAATTGGGGAAACGAGCTGGAACGGGAGGGGAGAAACTAAGGGCGGTACAGGTACTTGCCCCCCGTGGCGATGATACCACACCAACGAAAGCACTTCGCTAAAAACAGCGAAATCGGCCATGGTCCTACCGCCTTAGAGGATCCGCACGTTTGAAAGTAGCGTAGGAAGTCCGCTGCGCAGGCTCAGTGACTTGCAGCTTCCATTATTATTCGCTCCTTTTCCTCCTTTAGTCTTCCTTGATGGAGCGGTATAATCTCGCCATCAGGGAAGTTGTGAGGTGAGAACGATGACTAAAAAAGGAACGTTTCGTGTGAAGAGCGGGTTGGCGGAGATGCTCAAAGGTGGGGTGATCATGGATGTCACCACTGCCGAACAGGCAAAGATCGCTGAGAGCGCTGGAGCCGTGGCTGTGATGGCACTTGAACGCGTCCCCGCCGATATTCGCGCTCAGGGTGGGGTTGCCCGCATGGCAGACCCCAAGAAGGTTGCGGAGATTCAAGCGGAGGTCTCCATCCCGGTCATGGCAAAGGTGAGGATCGGACACTTCGTGGAGGCGCAGATCCTTCAGTCGCTTGAGGTCGACTACATCGACGAATCCGAGGTCCTGACCCCAGCCGACCCCCAGTACCACATCGACAAATGGGCGTTTACGGTTCCGTTTGTATGTGGGGCGCGTAACCTTGGGGAGGCGTGCCGCAGGATCGCAGAGGGGGCGGCGATGATCCGCACCAAGGGCGAACCAGGAACAGGGAATGTCATCGAGGCGGTGAAGCACATGCGCCTGATGAACGAGCAGATCCGCGAGGTCCTCGCCGCTCCGGAGGAGGAACTGATGGTGATGGCCAAGGAGATGGGCGCTCCCTACACCATCCTCCGCCTGATCCGCGAGACGGGAGGGCTTCCGGTCGTGAACTTTGCCGCTGGCGGAATCGCCACCCCGGCCGATGCGGCGATGATGATGCAGCTTGGGTGCGACGGAATCTTCGTTGGGAGCGGCGTTTTCAAGTCCGGTGACCCGGAGAAGAGAGCGCGCGCGATCGTACAAGCGACGACCCATTTCAACGACCCCAAGGTCCTTGCCGAGGTCTCCGCGGAACTCGGGGAGGCGATGGTCGGAATCTCGATCGAGGAGATTCCCCCGCACGAGATGATGCAGGTCCGCTAGATGAGAATCGGGGTCCTTGGCCTGCAGGGGGCGGTGCGGGAGCACCTTCGAAGCCTCGCGCAGCTAGAAATCAAGGGAAGAATCGTCAAGAAACAGGAAGACCTTTCAGGCCTTTCGGGGTTGATTCTTCCTGGTGGGGAATCGACGGCAATCTCGCTCCTGGCGGCCGGATCGTTCCTCGAAGAGCTTCGCCGCCTGGCAAGGGAAGGGTTCCCCCTCTTTGGAACCTGCGCTGGGATGATCCTCCTCGCACACGAGGTGGAGGGACGAGAGGATCCAGTCATCGACGCGATCGACATCACGGTTGCACGTAACGCGTCGGGAAGGCAGGTGGACAGCTTTGAGACGGTCCTTGCGGTGGAGGGGATCGGAGAGGACATCCCAGCGGTCTTCATCCGGGCCCCTTACGTGACGCGATTGGGCGAAGGTGTGACGTCTCTCGCTCAACACGAAGGATCGGTAGTGATGGCTCAACAGGGGAACACCCTTGTGTCGAGCTTCCATCCTGAGCTGACCGATGATCCGCGGATCCATAGGTACTTCGTGGGGATGGTCGAAGAATACATCCGGTCGGCGTCCAAGGTTGGAGTGAATCACTAATGGCACGAATGATGCACACGAAATTAAGCGATCTAACTATGCAAAATAAGTAGACAAGAACACGTAAAGGAGAATTTGAAATGAAGAAGGTGGCAATCAACGGGTTCGGACGGATCGGGCGGGCGTTCTTCAGGATCGCGTTCGGGCGCGAGGATATGCGGATCGTGGCGATCAACGACCCATTTATCACCCCGGATGTGGCGCGTTACCTCCTTGTCCACGATTCGGTTTATCACCGTTATGGACGAGAGGTAACCTCAAATGAGAAAGGGATTACCATTGACAAAACCTTCATTCCTATCCTCGCCGAGAAGAACCCGAAGGATCTCCCGTGGGGAAAAATGGAAATAGATCTCGTGGTCGAATCGACCGGGGTCTTCCTCAACCCGGATAAAGCGGCGTTACACCTCGAAGGTGGGGCGAAGCGCGTCCTCCTATCCGCTCCTCCCAAAGGTGAAGGGATCCCGCAGATTGTCTACGGAGTGAACGATAAAGAAGTCAACCTAAAAGAGCACAAGATCGTTTCGGCCGCCTCCTGCACCACCAACTCGCTCGTCCCTGTCGCCCACGTGCTGGAACGTGAGTTCGGAATCGTCCACGCCTTCTTGACAACTGTGCACGGGTACACCGGCGATCAACGGCTGGTCGACGCGCCGCACAAGAAGATCGCCCGCCGCCGCGCCGCTGCGATTAACATCATCCCCACGACGACCGGTGCGGCTGTGGCGACCGGGAAGGTGATCCCTGCTCTCGTCGGGAAGATGGACGGTATCGCGTTCCGCGTCCCTGTCCCCACTGGCTCAGTGAGTGACTTTACCGTGGAGATGAAGAGGGATGTTTCCGTGGCTGAGATAAACGATGCTTTTCGTAGTTACGCGAAGAAGGATGAGCTTGTCGGCATCCTCGGGGTGAGCGAGGAGCCGATCGTATCTACCGATATCATCGGGGAATCCCGGGCGAGCATCGTTGACCTTACCATGACCGCGGTGGTCGATGATCGCCTCGTCAAGGTCGTGACCTTCTATGACAACGAGTGGGGATACACGCACCAGCTCGTACGTGTGGCGTCCATCCTCTGAGCCACACCTTGTGACGAGGGTCGCCGAGGGCTTGGCTTCCGTCCTCTTTCCGCCACGATGTCTCCTGTGCGGAGAGGGGACGGAGAGGCTCGCCCTCCTGTGCGAGCGGTGTACCCAGGAACTTCCCTCGCTTGACGGGACCCGCTGTCACCGGTGTCAGGAGCCCCTTCCAGAAGAGGGCCTCGATCTTTGTCGCGCGTGCGGAACGCGTGATCGAGGCTTCGACCTCGCGCGATCGCTCGGTCCCTACGCAAGCGGTTGGGGGAGACTCGTCCGCGCCCTCAAGTTCGATGGCGAACGGGCAGTCGCGCGTCTGCTCTGTGCACGCTTGGCCGCGTACCTAACCGACGAGGAGCCGTTCGGAACGATCGACGTCGTCACTTACGTGCCGATGAGCCGGTCCGACCGGCGGAAGCGCGGGTTCAACCAAGCACACCTGCTTGCGCAGGGAATCGGAAGGAGGATTGGAATCCCGGCTCGTCGGCTACTGTTGAAGGTACGTGAGACACCGCCACAGGCCGCTCTCCCCGCGTCTGAACGCCGGGAGAACTTGCGCGGGGCCTTCCACCTGATAAGATCTGGGAGGGGAAAGGTTCTTCTTATCGATGATATCTTTACAACGGGTTCTACTGTAGAGGCGTGTGCCCACACATTGAAATCCGGTGGTCACAAGGAGGTTTTTGTCCTCACTGTAGCGCGTGCTTGATGAAGGGGGATCATGCAGGTCGAATCGATCTGTCTGGGACAGCTTGCTACTAATTGTTACCTGGTAAGCGTGGACGGAGTCATCGTACTCATCGATCCAGCCGAACCCTCCGAGTCCCTTTTCTCATTCATTGGGAAACGAAAGATTGACCTAGTGGTGAACACTCACGGTCACTTCGACCACATCGGCGGAGACTGGGCGCTTCAAACAAAGGGGGCACAGGTTCTCATCCACCAAAAGGACCTTCAGTTCGTCGATCGGTTCTACCCAGACCACCCGCCGTTCGATCGTTACCTTGAGGAGGGAGAGGAGATCGCAGGGATCCTTAGAGTCCTCTATGTCCCTGGGCATTCGCCGGGCAGTATAGCCCTTATTGGAGACGGGGTTCTCTTCTCGGGCGACCTCCTGTTCGCCGGATCGATCGGGAGGACCGACCTTCCCGGCGGGTCGATAAAGGAGATGCGCAGATCGCTTCGGCGAATCCGCGCCCTCCCCGGGGACTACCGCGTCTATCCGGGACACGGTGGAATCACCACCCTCGAGAAGGAAAGGAAAACAAACCCGTTTTTCTCAGCCTGAGGTGATTGATGGAAGACAACCGTGCTGACGTACAAACAATCAAGGAGCGAGTCGACATCGTCTCTGTAATCTCCCGTTACCTCTCTCTTACAAAGTCGGGAGCAAACTACAAGGGACACTGTCCGTTTCACAAGGATGACACCCCGTCGTTTACGGTCAGCTCTGAGAAAGGGCTATGGCACTGCTTCGGCTGCGGCGAGGGTGGAGACGTATTTGCCTTTCTGATGAAGATCGAGAGGATTTCCTTCCCAGAAGCGGCAGAGCGGTTGGCGGCCGAGGCCGGCGTCTCCCTAAAACGGCGCGGCGATGGAGAACGCGAGCGGCTGCATACGTTAAGCGCCGAGGTGATGGCGTACTTCTCTGAAAACCTGACCAACGCTACAGCCGGGGAGAAGGCCCGTGAGTACCTGCTTCACCGCGGTTACGGTGAAGAGACCTGGGAACGGTTCGGCTTGGGGTATGCACTCCCTGAGTGGGATGACTTGAAAAAGCGCTTCTCTAAGCGTTACGAAATTAAGACCCTCACCGACCTTGGCCTGCTGGTGAAGGGGAAAGGGAGAGTATACGACCGATTTCGCGACCGCGTGCTCTTCCCGATATTCGATCTCTCCGGCCGGCCGATCGCCTTTGGCGGACGCTCCTTTCAAGAAGAACCGAAGTATCTAAACTCGCCGAAGACAGTGCTCTTCGACAAGGGAAGACACCTCTACGGTCTCTCCTGGGCACGCGAAGCACTGACTGCGAAACACTCGGCAATCCTCGTTGAGGGATACACCGATGTCCTCTCGCTTCATCTGGCCGGAATTACTCACGCGGTGGGAAGCATGGGAACGGCGCTTACTCAGGGGCAAGCCAACCTTCTCAGCCGGTTCGTGAACAATGTAGTGATCGCCTACGACCGCGACGCTGCAGGGGGAACGGCCTCCTTGCGCGGGATGAGGATACTACGCAACAGTGGCCTAGACGTACGGGTCGCCCGCCTCCCAGAGGGGGATGATCCCGACAGCCTTCTCCGTCGCGACGGGCCGGAGAGGACGCTTGAGATTTTGGAAGCGGCGATCCCATTTCACCTGTCCTACATCGAGTCATTGAAGGAACGCTACAACCTCTCCACCCTCGCAGGAAAGGAGAGGGCACTGGCGGAGGCAAGACCCTTCTATCAGGGGATCTCAAGCCTCCCGCTTAAAGAGGAGATTGTCGGCCTCTTAGCCGAACTTCTCGATCTCCCCCTCGAGGGGGTGCGGGAGGACTTAGGCAAACGGCAGCAGCATTGGCGGCCAACCGAGGAGCCTCGGGAGATAGAACATAGTTGGGGTAAGGAGGAGGTAATCCTCTCCCTTCTGCTACGCGGTGAAGCAGATTTCAGAGAAGTGGCGACTCTTGCCTCTCCGGAAGACTTCTCTCAACACTACCGGCCAATTGTGGAGGCACTGGCGACGGCGAACGACCCGTTTAACCTTTCCCTGTTAATGCAGCACCTCGATGAAGAATCGGCGCGGCGGGCAAGCTATCTCGCGCTGGCTCCGGTCAGGTTTAACGACACAGGAAAGGCTTTACAGGACGCCCTCATCAAACTTGTCAAGCTACCGGCGATCGATAAGGAGTTGGTGCGCCTGCGTGAGGAGACAAAGCGATGTGATAAAGAAGGGAACCTGGGCCAAGTCGATGAGTTGCAGCGAACATACAGTGCGTTGGTGGCAAAAAGGACCGCTCTGGTAGCGCAGAAACACCCAAGGAGGGGGAGGGATGACAAAGGGTAAGAAGAAGACCAAACCGAAAGCCAAACCAACAGCACGCTCCGAGAAGGTGCGCCCTGACGAAGATCCCGCAGCGAAATCCAACCATGTCCCCGCAGTAGACTCGCCCAAGGCGGTTCCCTCCGAGATGGAGGAGATCGTCGATGCCAACCTACTCATTGAGGCAGAAACGCTGGCCGGAGCAGAAGAGACCCCCACCAAGGAGGAACCCCCCGATAAGGTGGAGACTGCGGTAAAAAAGGGAACAGGCCGCCAGGAGAGGAACCTCTCCACCCGGCGAGAGGACCCGGTCAAGACGTACCTGCGTGAGATCGGGAAGGTCCCCCTCCTTACCAAGGAGGAGGAAGTCGAGTTGGCAATAGCAATGGAGGCCGGATCACATGCTGCCGAGCGGCTCGGCCATGCCCACCTCTCCGAGGAGCACGGGATCAGCCTCCTCTCCAAGACGCAGAGACAAGAATCGGAGGTGCTGGTAGGGGAAGGGAAAGCAGCGCGCGAGCGACTTACTGTCTCCAACCTGCGCTTGGTCGTCTCCATCGCCAAGCGGTACATGAATCGCGGTCTCTCCTTCCTCGACCTGATCCAAGAGGGGAACATGGGGCTGATGAAGGCAGTGGAGAAGTTCGACTACACACGTGGGTATAAGTTTTCCACTTACGCGACCTGGTGGATTCGTCAGGCAATCACCCGCGCGATTGCCGATCAATCACGCACGATCCGCGTCCCTGTGCACATGATCGAGACAGTACGCGAGCTAAACCGGATTAAGCGCGAGTTTATCCAAGCGCACGGTGCCGCCCCAACCCTGGAGGACCTCTCCCAAGCGACTGGAATGTCGATCGACAAGATTAAAAAGGTGGAGAACGTCTCCCAGTACACTGCCTCGCTGGAGCGTCCGATCGGTGATGAAGACGAAGACACCCTCGGAGATTTCATCGAGGATCCCTCCTCCCCTTCACCGACCAAGGAGACGTTCCGCATGTTCCTAAAGGAGCAGTTGAATCGCGCCTTAGACCAACTTGACGAGCGGGAACGCGAAATTCTGAAACTCCGCTACGGCCTTGACGATGACCACCCACGCACCCTGAAGGATGTGTCTCTCAAGTTTAACATCACCCGTGAGCGGGTGAGGCAGATCGAGATAAAGGCAATCGAGAAGCTGAAGCATCCCTCCCGCCGCGCTGAACTGAAGCGTTTCCGCGAGCTTCTACTGGGAGAGGACTAGCCTCAGTGGGCACACCCCGCTCATCCGAGGTCTCCTTAAAGGGACCGGTCGTGATCATCCTCGGCCCGACCGCGGTCGGAAAGAGCGCGGTGGCGATCGAGGTGGCACTTCGGTTAAACGGGGAGTTAATCTCCGCCGACTCGCGCGCTTTCTTTCGCGGCCTTGACATCGCTACCGATAAGCCACTCCCGACTTCCCGACGCGGGGTCCCCCACCACTTGATTGACATCGTCGACATCGACGGAAGCTATGATGCCATGGCCTTTCGCAAAGACAGCGACCATTTAATCCAGGAGATCAAGAGGCGTGGGCGTATTCCGATCATCACTGGAGGAGGAACCCTCTACCTGGGAGCGATCCTTAGGGGGATCTTCACCGGGCCATCGGCCGATGATGAAATCCGCCAGGCACTCCTGAGCCGCCCACTCGATGAGCTCTATGAAAAGCTCACAAAGGTCGACCCAACTGCAGCTTTAAATATCCATCAGAACGACCGTCTGCGAATTGTACGGGCACTAGAGGTTTACCAGATCACCGGCCAGCCGATCAGCGTACTGCAACAGGAGACAAGCCCCCTTCCTTATCTATTTGTGATCTTTGGGCTTAAACGCCAAAGGGCGGATCACCGTGTGGCAATCGTCGCACGGGTCAATAGAATGCTTGAAAGAGGCCTTATCGCTGAAGTCAAACGTTTGCGCCACGAAGGGCTTTGCGAGGATAACCAAGCCTATCGGACGATCGGGGTACGCGAGACGTTCGCCTTCCTCAAAGGGGAGATCTCAGAAGAGGAACTTAAAGAGACGATTGTGCACAACACGTGGGCGCTGGTCCGCCGGCAGATGGCGTGGTTCCGCAGAGAGAAGGAAGCTACCTGGATCGATGTCACCGCCCGTCCCGTGGAAGCGGTGGCGGAGGAGATCGTTGCACAAGTGAGTCATCTTGTGCAAAAGGGGACTTAAACGAAGTTTTCTTGTACCCACCCAATGAGCTTAGTACCCTAGTTTCACCTTTTAACTGGTAAAAGAAAAGGGGAGGGAGGATGGATGTATTAACAGGGGCGCAAATCAGGGAGCTTGATCGGCTGGCAGCCAAGGAAGGACTAGCCACCGAGGTACTGATGGAAAACGCTGGTCAGGCAGCGGGGGATGTCATACTGCACCGCTTGGCGGTCAGCCGGGTGGCAGTTGTGGCAGGAAAAGGGGGAAACGGCGGGGATGCCCTGGTTGCCGCACGCAGGCTGCATGAGGCGGGAATAAAGGTACGCGCGTTTACCCTTTCCCCATTCAAGGACCTTTCCCCGGTGTCGCGAGAGAAGGCTGAGCTGCTTGCTGCTGTCGCTCCGGATGCTCTTGATGTATTATCAGGAGAACTTACAAAGCTCAAGGAAGCGCTTTTATGGGCAGACTGTGCAGTGGACGGGCTGGTCGGGATCGGGGTCGACCGCCCCCTAAAGGGAAGGTATGCGCAGGCGGTACAGGCGATCAATCAGGCTTCGGTTAAGCGTGTGGCAATAGACCTTCCCTCGGGCCTTCCCTCCGATAGCGGAAACCTATTGGGCAGTGCGGTACGCGCTGATCTTACCATATGTATGGCCGCCTACAAGCCAGCCCACCTCCTCTACCCCGCTCGGAGCCTCTGTGGCCAGATAGAGGTGGTAGGGGTCGGCTATCCGCGCCGGTTGACCGAGACGGTAACCCCCCTGGCGCACGTGGTTGACAAAGACTGGGTAAGGGATAAGCTCCCTCCACGACCGCCCGCCGGACATAAAGGAACGTTTGGACGGGTCCTCGTGGTCGCCGGCTCGATCGGAATGAGCGGGGCAGCGATCCTTTGTTGCCAAGGCGCGCTGCGCACCGGGGCGGGTCTTGTCACTCTCGCCTGCCCAAAAGCGATCAACCCGATCCTCGAGGCCACCCTGACCGAGGCAATCACCCTCCCCTTACCCGATGAGGAGGGACACCTCAGTGAGTCGGCGTTTAAGACGGTCAGCCCCGCTTTGGAGCGTGCCGACGTCCTGGCAGTCGGACCGGGCCTGTCACGCCATGAAGCAGTGGGACAGGTTGTGCTTGAGCTCCTGAAACGTGTTAAGGTTCCAGTCATCCTCGATGCCGACGGGCTCTTCCCACTTAAGTCGCACTTGAAACTCTTAAAAGAAGTAGCCGGCCGCGCTGTCCTCACTCCACATCCGGGAGAGCTTTCTTTCTTGATCGACCGGCCAGCGAGCGAGATCGATGAAGAGCGCATCGAGGTCGCTCGTAGCTTTGCACACGAGCATGGGGTAGTCCTCGTCCTGAAAGGGCGACCGACCGCGATCGGGACGCCGGAAGGGCTGGTCTACCTGAACCCCACAGGGAATACCGGCCTTGCCACCGGAGGAAGCGGGGACGTCCTAACCGGCCTCATCACCGGTCTGATAGCTGGTGGTGCCTCACCGACGGATGCCGCGATCCTGGGGGCTTTCCTTCACGGCTACACCGCTGACTATCTTGTCCGCGATATCGCCGAACGCTCCATCATCCCAAGTGACCTGATCGACGCCCTTCCTTTCGTCATCGCCGAGGTGGAAAGATGTTGAGGAGCCTTCAGCAATTAGCAGTCAGCTCTCAGCAATCAACAAGGACAAAACTGATGGCCGTTCGCTGATAGCTGATCACTGGGAGCTGATACCTCAATGCTGATGGCTGAAAGTTTAACTCTCATCGACACCCACGCCCACCTCGATTCCTCCGACTACAAGAATGATCGTGCCGCGGTGATCGCCCGTGCCTTCACCGCTTCGATCGGTGTAATCACGGTGGGAGTAGATCTTCCGTCGAGCAAAGAAGCACTTCGCCTAGCGCAGCGCCACCGCCTGATATGGGCCGCGGTAGGGGTTCACCCCCATGACGCAAAGACGCTCGATGAGGACGTCCTTTCCCGGTTAGGAGATTTGACAAAGGAGGAGTGGGTAGTGGCAATCGGTGAGATTGGGCTTGACTACTACCGCGACCTATCTCCACGGAAGGCGCAACGCCACGCCTTCCGTGAACAGCTAACGCTCGCCCGCCGCGTTAAACTTCCGGTCATCATTCACAACCGCGAGTCAACCAACGATCTCCTCGGGATCCTTAATGATCTTTCCTCCCCCTACCGCGGCGTGATTCACTCCTTCCTCGGCGATGCATCCCTGGCCAAGGAATTCCTCGCACTCGGGTTTCACCTGGGGATCGGTGGGCCGGTGACCTTTAAACAAAATGAGACCCTACGTGAAGCAGTAAAGGAGATCCCGTTGGAGCGGATACTCGTTGAGACTGACAGCCCATATCTCACTCCGCTTCCCCACCGAGGAAAGCGAAATGAACCGGCTTACGTGCGCTATGTGGCAGAGACGGTGGCGCGGATCAAGGAAATCCCTGTGGGTGAGGTGGAAAAACAGACCACAGAAGATGCGATCGATCTTTTTTCTCTTTGAACCCAAAATTCTGCGCTTCTTCTAAAAGGTGCGTCAGAAGCAGTGTTTTAGAATCTATAAGGAAACCAGGAATCCATGGGCTTTGGGTTCAAGCAACCAAGACCGCTGTCAGGATCTGTCTCGTTCCTGGGCTCCTGGCTTCCTAATAGTGTTTGTATCAGTATGGTTTAATGTGGTTCTTGTGTTGATGCGATTCTTGGGTTGAAATCAACCCCACCGTTCGGCGAGAAGGGTGGCAACCTCCTCAAGGAGCATCCGATCCTCATTGGTGAATGCGGCCTGCTTGTCGCTATCGATATCGATCTCCCCGATCACCCTAGCATCCTTAAAGATCGGGACAACGATCTCGGCGCGCGTGTGCGGGAAACAGGCAAGGTAGCGGGAATCGGCGTTAACATCATCCACGATCACCGTCTCTCCCCTGCGGGCTGCTAGGCCGCAGATCCCTTGCCCGATCGGAATCCTGGTGTGCTCTGTAGCCTCGGGACCGTTCCACTCTGTGAGGACGAGCTCCTTGTCTTTGACCAGGTAGATCCCCACCCAGTCAAAGTGTGAAACGTTCTTCGACAGGGTCTTTACCGTGAGATGACACGCCTCGTTAAACGAGGCAGCGTCGTGAATGATCTTACCCAGCCTTTCTCTCAATGAATTCATGGTGACGTGATGATATCCACCGTCCCTGTGATTTTCCCTCTTCGGTCTGTTATGATGCGTCGCCCGTGCCGTGGTCGATAGCAGTGGTGCGGAGCAAATACGCAAAGGCAAGGTAACGATGAACTTAAAAGAGAGTCTTTCGACACTTCTTTCAAAGCCAAGTGTGATCGAAAATCCAAATAGAGAGTCGATGATCGAAGCCGCTGTCTTGTACAAAGAGGCGATAATAAGCGCCTGCGGAGCACTTGCCACCTGGACCCCGCCCGAGTCGACCGGGCGCAGCCCCAAGGACACCCTGACCGTCAGGCGAAAGGAGAGTGAGAAAAAAATCGATTGGGATTCACCGAACAACATCCCCATCGATGAGGAGACGTTTAACATGGTCCTTGAGGACGCGTTTTTGATCTTGGGAAAAAAACCGAGGCTCTATTTGACCGACCGCCTCCTCGGGGCGGACTCTGCCTATGCACTTCCGGTAAGGACGATCACCGACCGCGCCCTCACCGCGCTATTCACCGACAACATGTTCCGGAAGGTCTCAGAGGGCATCTCTCAGAGCGTCTTTGCGGAGCGACCTTTCACGATGTTTGTCCTTCCCTACGACAAGCTCGAGCCCAAGCGCTATCAAGAGAGGCTGCGGGTCGATCCTCGAATAGGAGGGACCTCGACGATGGTGATCGGGATGGACTATGACCGACGGTTGGGAGTGTGCTACGGCTCGGCCTACGGCGGTTCGGTGAAGAAGCTGATGTTTACGGTGATGAACTACCTCCTTCCGGCAGAGGGGATCCTCCCGCTTCACTGTTCGGCGAACGAGGGCCCGGATGGTGATACGGCCCTTCTTCTCGGCCTCTCCGGCACGGGAAAGACGACCCTCTCCGCCGATCCGCGACGGGCGCTCCTCGGCGACGATGAGCACGGCTGGAGCGATGATGGGATCGCCAACTTCGAGAACGGCTGTTACGCTAAGCTGATCGACCTCGATCCTTCAAAGGAGCCGGAGATCTACAACGCCGTCATGCACGAGGACGACTACCGTCGCCACGGGGCGATCGTGGAGAACACGATGGTCTACCCGGACGGAACCTTCGACCTTAAAGACGATCGCCTAACCCCCAACTCGCGTGCCTCCTACCCGCTAACCTACCTAGCAAATATCAAAGCCTCATCCAGGGGAGGACACCCAAAGACCATCCTCTTTCTCACTGCCGATGCCAACGGCGTTCTTCCCCCGATCGCCAAGCTGACCAGGGAGCAGGCGATGCTCTGGTTTCTGATGGGTTATACGAGCAAGCTTGCTGGGACTGAGACCGGGATCATCACCCCGACGACGACCTTCTCCCGCTTCTTCGGCGAGCCGTTCATGCCGAGAAACCCTGATGTCTACGCGCGGATGCTTGGGGAGAAGATGGAAAAACATGGGACCACGGTCTATCTTGTGAACACCGGTTGGAGTGGAGGGCCATACGGGGTGGCGGAGCGGATGGATATCACCCTCACACGGGCGATGGTCCACGCCGCCCTCTCCGGGGAGCTGGAAGGGGTGGAATACGATGAGGATCGTACATTCCACGTCCTTGTCCCGCGTAGCTGCCCTGGGATTCCTTCGGCTGAGATCCTAAACCCGAGAAACACGTGGGAGGATAAGGACGCCTACGATGAGCGTGCGGCCAAACTGGCATCGGAATTCTCCGCGCACTTTGCCAAGGCCTATGGCAACAAGGGGATCGATCCGGCTGTAGCCGCCCAGTGCCCAGGGAAGTAAGAAAGATCTTTAGCCACGGCGAGAGAAGAATTCAAAAAGCAAGATGTTACCCTGACTTTGATGCCGATGGTCAATGAAGCAGTAAGAGAAAATCAAATCATGGCACTGGATTTGACCCCAGTCCCAAGATTTGATAGTCTCGATCTAATGAAAGAGAACGTTTTCCTCATAAAAATCGATCAGCGCACTAGGCAGGCCGTGGCCCATTACTGGACCACTCGATCGGCGCAGCAACGCAAGCAGAAAGAAAGCGGTCGAGCGGATCAGGGCCTTCGCAGCGCTGTCACGGGCGGCGCACAAATGGATGGCTTCATTGAGCTATTCACTGATTTGATCGCAGATGCGGGTATCTCCAAGGAACACATATTCCGCAGGAAGGCCCTGGAACTACCCGGGTTCTTCCGGCCTACGAAGGAATGGGACCTACTTGTGGTCAAGAATGATACTCTTATTGCCGTGATTGAGGCGAAGTCACAGGTGGGACCTTCGTTCGGCAACAACTTCAACAACAGGACTGAGGAGGCAATGGGCAGCGCTCTGGATCTTTGGACGGCCTACCGCGAGGGAGCCCTCCTTGCAAGCCCTCAGCCTTTTCTCGGTTACTTTTTCATGCTCGAAGACTGCGCAGCGTCAAACAGGCCAGTCAAGGTAAGAGAGCCACATTTCGAGGTGTTCCCTGAGTTTGTGGGGGCGTCTTACATGAGGCGATACGAACTTTTCTGCAGAAAGCTCATCTTGGAACGCCACTATACCTCTGCAGCATTTATCACATCCGACAGAATTCAAGGCGAAAATGGAGAGTACAAAATTCCTGCAGAGGATCTGTCGCTGCAGGAATTCGCAAGGGCACTAGTTGCCCACGTTTCGAGCTTTGGGTGATCTCTATGCCGACGATGTACCACAGGCTTGTCAACGGAGATGCAAGGGACCTCTCTTTTATCGCAGATGAGTCGGTCCACTTAGTTCTTACATCTCCCCCATACTGGAACCTGAAACGGTACAACGAAAACCCGGACCAGATGGGGCACATCGACGACTACGAAACCTTCTTGGCTGAACTCAAGAAGGTCTGGGAGCACGCGTTCAGGATCTTGGTGCCTGGGGGACGATTGGTGTGCGTCGTTGGTGACGTGTGCGTGTCACGTCGCCGTTTCGGCAGGCACTTGGTCTTTCCTCTCCATGCGGATATCGCTGTGATGTGTCGGCACATCGGATTCGACAACCTGAACCCCATAATATGGCACAAAATAGCAAACGCATCCTACGAGGTGACAAACGGTTCGAAATTCCTTGGGAAACCTTACGAACCAAACGCCATCATCAAGAACGACATGGAGTTCATTCTGATGCAGAGGAAACCGGGTGGGTACCGAAAGCCAACGGATGAACAACGACGTCAAAGCATGATCGACAAGAAGGACTTCAATCGCTGGTTTCAACAGATATGGAACATTCCCGGAGCATCCACCAAGAAACATCCAGCACCGTTCCCGTTGGAACTGGCAACACGCTTAGTGCGCATGTTCTCGTTCGTTGGTGACACCGTTCTCGATCCTTTCTGCGGTTCCGGAACTACGATGGTCGCTGCCCTTAAGAACAACCGTAACAGCATTGGTGTTGAAATCGATCCAGAGTATTACCAGATGACCGCACGCTATCTAAAGGCGGAAAGCAGTGATCTGTTCTCTGACGTAAAGCTAATCTTTGAAAAGGCCATAGCTCAGAAAAAGGCGAGCGTTGTCAGAGAAGACCGTGAGCTATATAGCGTTCGACCTGCTCGACACCGGATGGAATAGACGAATCATCCGCGTTTGACAGTGAACAATCCCGTTTGTATACTCAATGTAGATACGCCGATGTTTGGGAGGTAACTATGCGGACGAAGATCCAGAAATGGGGAAACAGTCTGGCTTTACGAATCCCGAAGTCCTTTGCCGAAGAAACGGAAGTGGAAGCGGGCTGCACGGTCGATCTTTCCGTAGCGGACGGCCAGCTCGTCGTCAGCCCGGTGCGTTCAAAGAGGTTCGAGCTGTGCGCACTTCTGGCGGAGGTAACAAAGGAGAACCTGCACGCGGAGATCTCCACTGGAGAGCCTACAGGACGGGAGGCCTGGTAGTGACGAGCCGGTATATCCCTGCCCAGGGGGACATCGTCTGGCTGCAGTTCACTCCGCAAGCTGGCCATGAGGAGGCGGGGCACCGGCCCGCTCTGGTGGTCTCGCCGAAAGAGTACAACCACAAGGTCGGGCTGGCCCTCTTCTGCCCGGTGACCTCACAGGTCAAGGGGTATCCTTTCGAAGTCTTTCTCCCCGCAGGTCTGGAGGCTTCAGGTGCGATCCTTTCCGATCAAGTCAAGAGCTTGGATTGGCGAGTGCGGAAAGCAAAACGTCTGTGCACAGCACCAGAAGAAGTAGTGGAGGAAGTGCTGGGAAAGATCCTGACTCTGATCAGGAAGGAGTGAGGGGGCCTAAGCCATGGAGCGGAGGGAGAAGAATTCAAAAAGCAAGATCAGGTGCCATTTTTTCATGATACCTTGAGAGAGTTCGAAAGTTGTCCACTACTCCCAGGAGCGGAAGATGTTCTCTGAGGCCGTTGTCCGTCGACTCAGTTGCTCCCGTTAGCCCACCTGTTGAATCAAAGGGCGATCAGATCAGCAGGAATGAAGAGGCCGTGAGGGGTTTGAAAGTAGTCCTCTACGGGGAGCCAGCTCGAGAAAGCTCTGTCTACTCCGTGCAAAGAACTGAAAAAACGCCGATATGATTGTCGCGTTACAAAACTCGTCTCACCTGACCCTCTTCTAGTAGTGCTTATTTCCAAGACTTGGCCCTAGGTTTCTCCCTCAGGGGTGCGTGGGTTCCTCCTCCTGCGGGGTCCACCTCCCTGCAAACAGCGGGATGATCGACTTCCTTACCAGACATTGCACTTTTTGCCAGTAGTGGTCCCTCTCCTCCGAGGTCTCCGCTGCCGCGGCTTCCTCAAGAAGTTCAGATACTCCGCCGGATAAGGTCGACTCGAATTGCTCGGGGAATGTTTCCGAAAGGTATAGCAGTAGGTCCCACGTCCTACCAGGGAACTCCCAGTCCACAAAGAGGCAGGCGTCCCAAGTAGGTTCGGATGAAGTTAGCTCATGCCAGTACTCCCCCCACGGAAGCAGCTTGAGTCGTATCTGGATCCCTACATCGGTAAGACAGGATTCCAGCAGCAGAGCAATGTCTTTGTAGATGTCCTGATTGTAGACGAGCAAAGAGATTTCCTGGCCCTGTAGCCCGAGGTTGCGTATTGTCGCAGCTGCATGCTCCGGGGCATAGGAGCTCGCCTGACACTCCTCTCCTTCACTGAAGGCGCCGGCATACCAGGGGGGTACAAGGCCCAGGAGAGGGTTTGCCCAGTCAAGGAAGCCCTTGGCGCAAACTAGGAAGACGACCTGGTCTCTATAGATAGCCTGGCTGATGGCATCCAGTCCAACATTAACATCAAATCCGATCTTCTCCTCTAGTTGTTCACTGAACAGGAGATAGCCGATAACGTCCCACCCACGAAACGGCCACAGATCGGTACCCGTGGGGCCGAAGGGCTTATCCTTCTTATCGCAAGGCCTCGTGGTCTCTGCTGATTTCTTCGCATACTCATCATCCTTGCGTGACGGGAAAGCCTTGCGTAGTGGTCTGGCTTCTTTGCCACACGCACAGTTTTCCTCGTAGGCGGGCTTTATGCACTGGTACCCATACATAATGTCATTTGGGTCTGTCCCTTCGTGGTCCAACAGGAGGGCATGTCCGATCTCGTGTAAAAGCACCCTCACGGGGTGCAACTTATTCATATCTTCAGCTTTGTCGCTCCATGCTTCCCCTTCTACGTCGCGACATTGGTTGCTCGCACCCTCGCAGGGCTCTCTTGTGTCTACGATGATCATGCCCCGCTCCCAGACCTTGAGCCCGTTCTCGCACTTCCACCCCCAGTTGAATAATTGACCAAGGGTACCATCGTCCCAGCAACCTCCGGCGAAACGGAGACGTCCCGCTCGCGGCACCTCACGAAGAACCCACCCAGTATTGTGTCCGTTCCATATCTTGACGGCTTCGCGGACCCACTCCCTCCACTCTTTGGACATGAATTCCACTAACGTCAAGTGGGGGTCGAATTTCCTGATGGCCTTCACGTCCTCTATACTCCAGTCAAAGCTGTAATCCAGAAGACGTACTGTGGCTTCCCACTCCCAGTTTGGGTTCGGCTCCGCAACCGCGATTGCGCAGATCGCAAACAAGATCCCGACAACCACCAACGGAGACCTACCAAACAGCTTCATGCTCACCCCCTTTAACCTGCCCTTGCCTAGCGTTCCATTTTCCAGACCAAGCTAGCACGTCCTGGGTGTTAAATACAAATGCGTCCAAGCAGAAACACTATTGCCCATAAGACTTCGTTGAGTATTAACCGGCCAGGTGACAGCGCCTCCTGGTCATCTTAGCGTTTGTTGATTGACAAGTGACAGCGCCTCCTGGTCACTCGTTGAACCTTCGCCTTGGCAGTATGTAAGGGACCTCACAAAGAAGTGGTTGCCA
>Ga0307434_1000286_pt1 | contig 39598 bp, 40 predicted proteins | sample SalMarWE160220MG_FD_202156 | JGI IMG/M metagenome (GOLD analysis project Ga0307434, IMG submission 202156) | Salt marsh sediment microbial communities from the Plum Island Ecosystem LTER, Massachusetts, United States - WE1603-220 | ecosystem: Environmental > Aquatic > Marine > Intertidal zone >... | reverse complement strand
TTTTCTGCGAAAAATGGGCATAAAAATCGGTCAGTTGAGTTGTTATTTTTGGCGATTTTTAAAAGATTGTCGCCCAAAAATTACAGATTAGATGGGATAAAGAGAACAAGTTGGGTTTGCAGCAAAATTAAAAAACCGCTGGAGAAGTGAAAAACTGCAAAACTAATTATCGAAAATTATTAACTGTTTTGGTTTTTTCTCATCCCAGACGGCAGTTGTATTCCAACACGTCCCTCAGATTCTCTGAAATCAACTATCACTTTGGCCGCAGCCTTTGGATCGTCCAGCACAGTGAATACACTCAGGTCTTCCGGAGAGATGAAATGGTGCTCCCGAAGCATCTTTTCTTTCATCCATTTAATCAAGCCTTGCCAGTAGTCACTGACCATTAGTATCACTGGGAAGGACGCCTGTTTTAATGTTTGAATCAATACCAGTGATTCGAAAAATTCATCCATAGTTCCATAGCCGCCGGGGAAGACTATGAAACCATGAGCGTATTTTAAGAACATCACTTTACGACAGAAGAAGTATCTGAAGTTCAGAGACAGATTCTGATATTCGTTCGGGATTTGTTCCATTGGCAGCTCAATGTTTAGTCCGATGCTCTTTCCACCTGTTTTGGCGGCTCCTTTGTTTGCTGCTTCCATGATGCCGCTGCCGCCGCCGGTAATTATTGCGAAACCGGCCTTTGTCAGTTCGGATGCGGTTTGCTCAGCAAGTTTATAGTATCGCTCTTTTGGCTTTGCACGGGCGGAGCCGAAAAATGAAACAGCCGGGCCGACTGAGGCCAGCTCGTCATATCCCTCCACGAACTCAGCCATCACTCGGAATATACGCCAGAGATCCTTGACCGGATTTTCGAGCATTTCCATCATATCTCGTATCTCATATCCCGCGTCGCGCTTGGATTGCTGCACCGTGTGGGATCGCTTCACGGAATATGAATTTTACCATGAAACTGGGTCAAATGCTACCGGACAATATTTTGATATCGGACAATTTTCACAGTCTGGTTTACGGGCTTTGCAAATATATCGGCCGTGAAAAATCAACAGGTGACTGAATAACGTCCAGTTTTTCTTAGGTACTATTTCGGCTAAATCAAATTCCAACTTAACCGGATCGGCATATTCGGACAGTCCCAATCGTCGGGATAGCCGAATTACGTGTGTATCGCAGACTATACCGGGTATGCCGAAAGCGTTGCCTAGTATAACGTTTGCAGTTTTACGGCCTACACCTGGAAGAGCTAAAAGCTCTTCCATAGTATCAGGGACTTTACCACCATATTTTTCGGCTATAGCTGTGCAGGCGCCTTTAATATTGGTAGCTTTATTGTGGTAAAAACCGGTGCTTCTTATATCCGACTCGATATGCCCAATGTCGGTTTTGGCCCAATCCTTTGCCGACTTATATGTCTTGAATAGATTTTTTGTCACCATGTTGACCCGCTCATCTGTGCACTGGGCAGATAGAACCGTGGCGATCAAAAGCTCAAGTGGATTGCGAAACTTTAATGCTATTTTTGCATCTGGGAACCTTTTTTTTAAAATAGGCCAGATTGTCTTAGCCCGTTCAGCAGCCTCGGCCTTGCATGCTTTTATCTTTGTCTGTTTCACCATTTTCTTTTCTTGTATTGTCATTGCGAGGCCCCCTGGGGCCGTGGCAATCTCATTGGTCACGTTTGAGATTGTGGCGCAAGCCATCCCGGCGACTTCGCTGCGCTCGCAATGACTCCAACGATCTTTTCAATTCGTTCGCAAACAGAATTCCGCGCCATTTAATCGGCTCTTTTTTGTCCGGCATAAATAGCATACTAACTGGCACTGCCGGCTCATTATAGATATTTTTCAAGGCCAACGTCGCCGGAAGGTTCTTTTCAGTTGTATCAGCTTTAATTGCTAAAACACCTTTTTGTTCTATTAATTTCGCAATATCTCTACGCTGATAAATCATCCTATCCACAAATTCGCAATTAGTACACCAGCCGGCAGTGAATTCTATCAAAACGGGCCTTTGTTCGGCCTTTGCACTACGAATCAAATCTGCATTATATTCCTGCCAGTTGATAAGCTGTGGTGCAAAAAAGAACCGAAAAGCAAAAATAACCAAAGCAACAGCTATAATACGAACTAATAGTTTGCGTGAAGGCTTGGTTCCGTAACCAACCCAGCCGGCCCACATCCAGACGCAAAAACTTAGAACAACTGCAAAATACAGTACATTGATTTTATTATCATCAGGAACTGCTTTTATCAGTTTCACAGCGATGATTAACAAAATAAAGCCGAGTGTTTGCTTAAATAGTTCCATCCACCTTCCCGCTCTGGGCAGACGTTTTAATAAGCCTGGCATCGATGTCAGTATCGCGTACGGAAGAGCCATTCCGAGTCCGATTACCATTATTGCAAAAGTTCCCAGAGCTAAAGGTTGTACCTGTACCCAGACAAAGGCGACTGTTAAAATCCCAAAACTGCAAGGTGTGCTCAATATTGCTGCCAGAAATCCCATGCCGACCGAGCCTAAATATCCTTCGCCGGAACCGGATTTACTCGATATAGAAGAAGGCACTGTGACCGTAAAGATGCCAAACATAAACAAGGCCATTACTACCATTAAAAGTGCCAAGGCTGTAACGATGGTCGGATTTCGCAGATGGTCACCCCAGCTCAATGTTGTATTATAAAAGCTTTGTAAAACAATATTTGCTCCTGCAATGCAGGCGAAGAACAACAATATCCCAAGGCAAAAAGCAAATCCCATCGCTATGGATTTGCTCTTACTTTGTTCTGCCTGTTTAACAAGGCGCATCACTATAAGAGGTAAGATGGGCCAGACGCATGGCATAATATTCAGGGCCAATCCTGCTACGAACGCTAAGCCGAGAGCAAACCATGCCGAATAGCCGATCACGGTAATCGGCTTGCCTGTCTGGCCGATTGAAACAAGGCTAATCTTTTTCCATGAATTTCGTTGGCTCCAATCGATGCTCACCTTCAGTGCTTTTTCAAACGGCGGCAGGCAAACTATACTCGTACAAGCAATTCCAGAAATCCTAACTTCAACCTCGCCAACATCAATTATAGTGGTATTGGCTGGAGCTCTGACTGCTTTGGTTGGCACAAAGATAGTAAATTTACCAACGTATACCTCCACCTTTTTTCCAAGCGGTTCTTTGAAAATGCTCCATTTCGGAAATACAGCTTCGCCAAACTCGAAATCTTCGGATTTAGCTTGAATCTTAAGTTCAAAACCCGGTGCTGGTGCTGTTTTAGGTTTTGCGTAGTAGTGCAGGTCGTCGGTTCCTTCGAATATGACGGCTAAACCCAGCTTTGAACCCATTCGGGCGGGTTCGACATGCACGTTTGAAAACTCTTTTTCGTGTCTTACCAGCTCAAGTGGCAATGTGACAAAGTCGGTGGTTGTAGTAGAATTCGGTGCATTTGTCTGTGCGCCCAAGGCGCAACAGGTGAACACGAAGACACAAACTATCCATAATTTGGCAGCAATTTTTTTCTGCATAAGCATTTTTGAGGTAGTGGCATAAAATGAGCACCGCGTAAAACGTAGGACTAAATGTTTAGCCCCCACGTTTCACATGGGAGTTTTTTTCGAGATTATACTGCAGGTTCTCTTACTATTGGTTTTGTTTCGATTCTGTCTGCTCGTGTTTGGCTTGCTCGGCCGCTAACAAATCGCCAACTGTAGGCTTATCTAATTGGCCGCCTTCTAAAATTAATTTTACGTCGTCAGCATCGAGAGTTTCGTATTTCATCAGCGCCTTTTCTATTTGCTCAAGTTTATCCTTGTTGGATTCTATCAATTCTCTTGCTTGTTTATATGCCTCGTTGGTAATCCTTTTTACTTCCTTGTCAATCGCTTCCGCTGTTTTTTCGGAATACTCTTTCTCGCCGGGCATCACGTACACTAGATCTTTGATCCCCGAATCTTGTCCGTAGCTGATTGGCCCAAGCTCGTCGCTCATACCCCAGGTCAAGACCATTTGCCTTGCGATCTTGGTGGACTGCTCAATATCCGACTGTGCTCCACTGGATATATCGTCGCAGAATATTTGTTCTGCGATTCGTCCGCCGAAACACACCTGCAAAAGTGCCATGCAGTATTTTTTGGTAAACAGGGTCCTGTCTTTTTCCGGCAATGCAAAAGTAGCGCCACCCATCGGCCCGCGAGGAATAATACTTACCTTATGCAATGGGTCTGCGTCCTTTAATAGGGACTGAACGAGCGTATGGCCGGCCTCATGGTAAGCGGTTATTTCCTTTTCTTTCTGGTCGATAACTCTGCTCTTCTTGGCTCTTCCCCACCGGACTTTGTCACGCGCCTCTTCCAGGTCGGCCATCTCTACAAACTCTTTATTCGCCATAGTAGCCATCAGAGCCGCCTCATTGATAATAGCAGCCAGGTCTGCTCCGCTGAACATGGGTGTTCCTCGTGCCAGCTTATTCAGGTTAGTATTAGGGCCTAACTTTACTTTTCTTGCATGAATCTTTAAAATTTCGGCTCGACCTTTTAAGTCAGGTAGAGGGACAATGACCTGACGGTCGAATCTGCCGGGTCGGGTCAGTGCATGATCCAGGATGTCTGAGCGGTTTGTTGCGGCTATTACAATTACCTGGTCGTTCGTATCAAAGCCGTCCATTTCGACCAGAATCGCGTTTAGCGTTTGCTCGCGTTCATCGTGGCCGCCGCCGACAAAGCTGGCGCCGCGTTTGCGTCCGATTGCGTCAATCTCATCCAGGAAAATGATACAAGGCGAATTATCTTTGGCCTGCTTGAATAAGTCGCGCACTCGCGATGCCCCGACGCCGACAAACATCTCTACGAAATCACTGCCTGATATGCTTAGGAACGGAACGTCGGCTTCACCGGCTATAGCTTTGGCTAACAGTGTCTTTCCACAGCCGGGAGGTCCCATCAGCAAAACGCCGCGAGGAATGCGGCCACCCAGCCGTTGAAATTTTTTTGGGTTTTTCAAGAATTCGATAAGTTCCGCTACTTCTTCCTGGGCTTCTTCGATACCGGCTACATCTTTAAATGTCACCTTGGCTCTGTCTTTGCCAAGCAGTCGATGCCTGCTTCGGCCAAAAGACATCAGCATGCCGCCGGCTCCGCTGCGGAGATTCCGTGCAAAGATAAAATAAAAAAATCCAACCAGCAAGAGCAACGGCAATATCCACTGAATTAACATTAAGAGCCAGAGATGCTGCTTGGTAAATTTGTACTTGACATTGCTGTCTTCAAGCAGCTCCATAAGTCTTTTGCCGGCAACATCCGGCCTGTAATCTACGGTGAACTTTTTTATGCCGTGATTGTCAGCACCTTTCTGATTAAACTCGCCTGTAATGTCGGTCTCACCAATCTCGATTGATTTTTGTTTGTTTATTTCATCACTATTAATAGCTGCTACGAACTCATCCCAAGTAATATTGTTACTGCTCAATCCCGGCTGTAGCATTATCCACGCTGCAAACATTATCATTATAATAATTATAAGCCAGCTAAACGGCTTGCGTTTAACGGTTGACAGGGAAGGCTTCTTGCCTGGTCTTTGCTGTGGACCGCGTGGTCGTTGACGACGTTCTGTTGGTTTTCTGCTTTGATTATCTCTCATTGTCTGTAAATATATATTTTAAATGGTTGTTACCATTTCTTCTGCATTAATTCTACGATTTTACGTGCCATATTGTTTGACGCCACGGCTGACGCATAGTTAAAATCCTGCGTTTGAAACTCGGAAAAGGTAGCCTGGGCACTTACCGTTTGGTTGTCTATTAGCAGTTCTCCGGTTTTTAGATTTTTCCAGTTGACCACCGCTTGCAGTTGCACTTCTCTTTCCAACGCCCGACCTGTCTCTCGTTCGAAGCTGAGCACCGATTCGTCAATTGATACTATTTGACCAGTCATTACAGTATCGGCACGATCTCTATTGGAGATTATTTTATATGGTGTTTCTGTCTCGATACGCTTTGCCAAAGCATCAGACAATTCATATTCAACACCTCGTCGGAAGCTTTGGTTATCGAACATTTCCAGACAGACGCTGCTTACATCTTGCGGAAAAAGCGATGAGTGGTAATAGCTGGTTATTTCGGTGCATCCGCAAAGACATAGATACGACAAAGAACAAAAGAATAAAACAGCAGAAGTGAAAAAGCAATTTCTGTACTTTTGGTTATTTTTGCGGCTTTCTTTCATCATTTCTTTATGTTTTCGACACCTAAATCTTGCTGAGCATTTGCTCTGCCATTTTTGCTACTTTGCTTTCCGGCCAATTCTCTGTTAAAAAATCAGCTATGTTTTTGTCGTCAATTTTTTTATAAAGCTGGTCAAAATCAGGTGAGTCGGTTGGTTGTTCATTTATGTATTTCAGGATTTCATCAGGGCCGATTTCTTTCGCATCTTCGGGATACTGCGTTTTGAACTTTTCATACCACTTATCTATAATCATTTGATTATAAAGGTTAGCCGGATTGATGTCTTTGACATTTTCCTGTTTTTTACGAGACTTTTCATAATTATAGATTTTTTGATAATACTGGCTGATATAAAAATCTTTGTAGGCCAATTGACCATTTATCTTTTTGACTATTTCGTCGACTTCTTCTATCTCTGTGAATGTTTTGTCGATCTCTTCAATTTTATCTTCCTTAGCGTATTCGGTTTCGAGGTACGACATGTATTTTTTGTAATAAGATCTTGCGGTCTCTAAATTAGAAGCACTGTATTTTGGTCCTTTATACGCCATGTGCTTGCATCGGGCCATACTACGCAACGTCTGTCCTTCGAGCCGGCTCAGGACGGGCTTATAGATTTTCTTTTCAAACTCCGACTCAAATTCTGATTTATTCTCTAACTCATTGTAAATATTCAACCATGCAAAGTATGCCTCGTTGAACTTTTCTCTTTTTTCATAGCTTTCTGCAATGGCCACAAGGGCGTACATTGCAATTGGTCTTTCGATGACTCGCTTATTGATGCTTCTCATAATTCTGACGCCTTCGGCGTATCCCTTTATTTTGAAGATGCCGAGCACGGTTTTTTCCCGGCCATCTAAAAAATCCTCGGCTATCTGATATAGCCTGTCCAAGGCTGCATCGTAGAGAATGCTTTCTTGGTGACCTTTATCCAAGAAATCATTATATTTGCCAACTGCTTTGGTGAGTTTTTGTTCGCAAAGCAATAGTTCCGCCTCGATGAAGATATCTAAATCCTGCTCATTGATTTCCGGGAACTCTTTTTTAAGTTTGGTCCATTCTTCGAAGAGATCCATCGTTTGGCCTGATTTGACCAGCTTCTCCGTTCGAGCTTTGACCAACAGGTATTTATCTTCATCTTTAGTCTGTACAGCCTTCCAATTTGGATCTTGCGCTATTTGCCAAGTGTTCGCCAAGGCTGTCCTGACTTGTCCGCACAGCGCGACCAAAGCCAGCAGTGTTATGAATTGTACTCTGTATTCCAGCACCATTGTTCCGCTGCTTTTTTAGTATTTGCTTATTCAATTCTGATTATCAGTATTATACCGCTTCTTGAAACTGTTGCAAACCCGCGTTTCAATTATAGTTTTTTAAATTTTTTAGTATTTTTCATAGTAGGTTTCCCCCGTGGCAGACCGGCAGTTGACACCTCAATTCCACCTCAAAAGCAGAGATTTTTCCATTTCAGTCTTTTTTTAGATTTACATAGAAAGCTGTTTTTGGGAGGTGACATCGATATTTTTGTCTAATCGTCATCGCTGACGATTCGGCCGTGGCTATCGAGCAAATGACCCGCCCTCGTCCGAAGCGAGGCACTTATTCGGTATTGACGGTTGATGCCATTTTCTTCCATATTAAACGATATACTTACAAATTCTGTCTCAGGAGGCTCAACATCCAGTAGAATCTGAGCGTTGCTACATTGTTCGACCAAAGCAATGTACCGTTGCTGGCAATACCATATCAACACCGACTTAAACCATGATATTTGGGTATAATGGGGTTGTACATAAAAATTCAGCCAGTCCGGCTTACTGAGAAAATCCAGTAGCTGTATATAGTCTCCGTTATTTCCCATTTCAATGTAAACCAGTTCGGTTATATCGATTCTTCCATTACCATTGTCGTCCGACTTCCATATAGCCAAATCATTGCCGGTCGTGCCACATACGAGTTTGCACTGTTTTATCAGTTCTGAGATGGTAAGTGTGGTATAGCGAACCTGTGCCTGTTTCTTGGCTGTATCATCACTGCTGTCAATTACCGTCGTCATTGCAAATGCCAGGGTCGCTACTACCGTCAAGATAAGGCTCGACAATATTAGAGCTATCAGCATTTCAATTAGCGTAAAAGCCCTTCCATGATGTTCTCGGACTTTTTCGACAATCATTTGATGCATCGTAAAACTCCGCGTAAAACACGGAATAAAACCTCGTAATAAACTTGTCCTGAGCAGAGTCGAAGGATTACGGGGCTAAATATTTAGCCCCCAAATTTATTTGGGGGTTTTCATGCTTCTAAACTGGGTATTGTGCTCTGGTTTAAAGGCCCCCATTATTTTCCACCCCATCTAATAAAATATATTTCCGTAATCGGCTTTATACAAGTGTCGAATAATTATTTGTCGATTATTTTTACAATGAGCCTTGATATCAGAAAAGCTCTACATGAAGGTTGCAATTCTTGACGGCTGACGATTAATAGCTTATATTTTCAGGTTTCAGCGACCGGTTATAGTGTTGTGTGTAATTGGAGTTTGTTGCAATGGCTAAAAGAAGTCAGTGTGACAAGTGCACAGGATTGTGCTGTAGATATTTTGCTTTGCCGATTGAAACGCCTGAAACGAAAGAAGACTATGACGACATAAGATGGTATCTGTGCCACAAAGATATAACAGTTTTTGTGGAAGATGGTGATTGGTACATCAATATAAAGAACAGGTGTCGGCACCTTTCGCAGAAAGACTATCACTGCGAAATTTACGACAAAAGGCCGAGAATTTGCAGACAATATCGGCACAAGGACTGTGACTATGTCGAGGGCGAATATGATTACGAGTTGCACTTTACAAACGATAAACAAATGCTGGAGTATATGAAGGTAAAATTTGATAATAACGTTATAGAAAAACCGAAACCAAGAAAAAAAAGGAAAAAGAGGGCCAGATGAAGATACAGCCGGTAAAAGGGACAAGGGACTTTTATCCAGCGGACATGGCCGTGAGAAACTGGATAATTGATGGCTGGAAGAAAGTCTCTATTCGCAATGGTTTCGAAGAGTACGATGGGCCGATATTTGAATATTTGAAAATGTTTCAAATAAAAAGCGGCGATGAGATTGTCGAGCAGCTTTTCAGCCTGACGGACCGCGGTGGTAGAGAGTTGGCGCTTCGGCCCGAAATCACTCCCACACTGGCCAGAATGGTCAACCAGAGAATCAACTCTCTGGCCAAACCCATCAAATGGTTTTCGGTCCCCAGATTATTCCGGGCCGAACGGCCTCAGAAAGGCCGACTCCGCGAATTCTTCCAGTGGAACATTGACATAATCGGTGAAGCGAATGAATTTGGCAAAGTCCTTGCCGATGCCGAGGTGATATTTACCGCGGTTGACTATTTGCGTAGTGTTGGACTCAGGAGTGAGGACATCAAAGTAAAAATATCAAGTAGAGAACTTCTGGCAGCTTATCTTAGAAGCTTGGGTATTCCAGAAAATAGACTTGACTCTATATATCCTGTACTTGACAAGAAGGTCAAATTGCCGCCAGAGGCGTTCGAAGAAGTTCTTAAAGAACAAGTTCCAGATAAAGAGACGGTTAGCAAGATACAGGATTTTATGAACATGGTTTCGATATCAGAGGTTAAGGAGTGCATAAAAGTCGAATCGGACGAATTCACAGCATGCCTCGATACCGTAGAAAGTGTTATTGATGCGCTTAAAATGATGGGAGTGGGTGATTTCTGTGTTTTTGATCCAAGTATTGTTCGGGGGCTGGCTTACTATACCGGCATTGTCTTCGAAGTGAATGACGTTCAAGGCGACCTTCGCGCTATCTGCGGCGGCGGAAGATTCGACAATTTATTGCATGATTTTGGAGGCCCTACCATCCCCGCTACAGGAATGGGGATGGGCGACTGCGTATTAGAAGTACTCCTCAAGGAGAAGGGGTTGATGGAAAAACAAGTTCCGAAGAAACAACTCAACTATTTCGTTGCTTCCATAGGATTTGGTGCTCTTGCAGAGCAGATATACCAGATAATAGCAGAGCTAAGGTCGATGGGATATTCGGCTAATTTCAGTTATAAGGTGGGCAGTCTTTCGAGACAGTTAAAAGAAGCTTCGGCTCAAAATGCAAAGAATTGCATAATTATGGGCGATGAAGAAATCGAGAAAGACGAAATCACGGTCAAAAATATGACAACCGGCCAACAACAAACCATCCAGCGCAAAGTTTTTCTCAAAAATCCTGCAAAGTTTATTGTTTGATGAAAGATTCTACACCCAACCACTACGAGCGGGCATTTGAAAATTGGTTGATTGATAATCACGTTCAGTACATTTTGATAGACGAGCACAAAAGAGCTACTTTTGCACGATGCAAAGTTAAGAGCTTTGATTTTTTATTATATCCTCGCATGGATTCGACAGGCTCACCACAGGATGGGCAGACAATGATAGTCGAGGTAAAAGGAAGGAAATTTAAGGGAACAAGTCTGAGCAAATTAACAGGTCTTGAATGTTGGGTAACAACTGAGGACGTGGAAGGGCTGGCCAAGTGGCAGAAAATTTTTGGTAGAAATCATCAAGCTATTTTTGTCTTTGCGTATGAGATGGAGAATATCGATGTTGATTTTGACGGCAGGGCGGTTTATGATTTTGCTCAAAAAAGATATGTTTTTTTATCTATTAAGCTGGATGACTATCGCTCGTTCATGAAGGTTCGAAGCCCAAAGTGGCAGACGGTAACACTTCCGGCTGACAGGTTCCGTCAATGCATCGTGCAAATACATGCACTTTTACTTTAATTAAAGTGACATGAATTAGAAGAAGGAGCTAATATGAATGTTGATTCGGCAGGCTCACCACAGGTTGTTAAACCCGCCTGCCCAAATTATCCAATGCAGGAGAAGTCACCTGCGAAGGATGGTACGGCGGGCAGGTTAAGTTTTGTTCTGATTCTTTTTTTTGCTATTAATTTAATGTGGCACGGGCTTCAAGCCCGTGAAGACACGGCCAAGATGGCCGTGCCACCGAATCTAATCATCAACGTTGACCCCGTTAGAGAACAGAAGGGAAAAGTTTCTAACGGGGTTGACCATCGCTCTGCTAGGGAGTCTCCCGCAAGGGACGCCTTACGGGGCTTACGCTCAACCGTTAGTTTGAACGGTAAATGGCAGGTGATTATTGATCCCTATGAGAACGGCTATTACGATTATCGCTATCTGCCGAGCAAAAATGGCTATTTCAAAAATGCCAAAGCCCGTAATAAAACCGATCTGGTAGAATATGACTTTGACAAATCTGAGGTTCTAAATGTCCCCGGCGACTGGAACTCACAGCAGGACAAACTCTTTTTTTATGAAGGCACAATATGGTACAAGAAATCCTTCCCGCTGCCCCGACTTGCGTCGGGAGACGCAGGGGCCAGTGATTATCACAGAAAGTCCAACACACGCGTTTTCGTCTATTTCGGAGCCGCTAACTACCACTCTATAGTGTACTTAAATGGCCAAAAGCTCGGCGAGCATACGGGAGGTTTTACGCCATTCAATTTTGAGATAACCAGGCTTGTGCGTGAAAAGGATAACTTCCTTATAGTTAAGGTTGACAATAAACGCCTGCGTGAAGGTGTTCCGACCGTAAATACGGATTGGTGGAATTATGGTGGCCTGACCCGCCGGGTGGAGCTTATCGAGGTCCCGGAGACCTTCATAAGAGACTACTTTATTCAACTCAAAAGGGGTTCCCTGAAAACAGTCGCAGGCTGGATTCAGCTTGATGGAAAACAAACCAGCCAAACGATAACGGTCGAAATTCCCAAGGCCGATGTAAAGCAAACGTTTAAAACCAATGCTGATGGATATGTGGAGTTTGAATTCGATGCTGAGCTGCAGCTATGGTCGCCCGAAAATCCCAGGCTTTATGATGTAATTATAGAGTCCCAAACTGATAGCCTCTCCGACTCTATTGGTTTTCGAAGTATAGAAACCGAAGGTTCAAAAATTTTGCTAAATGGCAAGCCCATTTTCTTGCGGGGTGTCTGCATACATGAACAAGCCCCTAAAAGTAAGGCAAGGGCATATTCAAAAGAACATGCCGAAACATTACTTGGCTGGGCAAAGGAAATGAACTGCAACTTCGTGCGCCTTGCTCATTATCCTCATAACGAATATATGCCAAGAACCGCCGATCGGCTTGGAATGCTTATATGGTCTGAGATACCTGTGTACTGGACAATCCTTTGGGAAAATGAAAGCACATTGAAAAATGCTCTCAATCAGCTAACAGAAATGATAACCCGCGACAAAAATAGAGCCTCTGTCATTCTCTGGTCAATGGCCAATGAGACACCGGTAGGCGACGCTCGAAATGAATTTCTCAGAGCACTTGTCGAACGAGCAAAAAGTCTGGACTCGACACGTCTAATTACAGCGGCGATGGAAAAGAATTACCAAGGCAGGAATAAGCCGGTAATAAATGACCCGTTCGGCCGGTATGTGGATGTTCTCGGCTGCAATGAGTACATCGGCTGGTACGAAGGTCTGCCGGACAGATGTGATTTGTACACGTGGAAAACAATTTACAATAAGCCGGTTATTATAAGCGAATTCGGCGGGGGGGCACTTGGCGGATATCACGCTGATAAGGATACCCGATGGTCTGAAGAGTATCAGGAATATCTTTACGAAAAGCAGATAAAAATGCTTGAAAAGATTCCTTTCCTGGCTGGAACTTCACCGTGGATTTTGACCGATTTTATGTCTCCAAGAAGGCCTTTACCTCGAATTCAGGACTATTGGAACCGTAAAGGCCTAATCTCCGACAAAGGCGAAAAGAAAAAGGCCTTTTATGTGATGCAACGGTTTTACGAAAAGCATAAATCCTTCGACCTGGTTCGACTTCGCTCACCACAGGTCGCTCAGGACAGGCAGGCCGAGCAATAGAGAAACACATGACCTCTTAGTTATAGCATCTAACAGAATGAATAGTATAGCTTACTTTCTGTCACTCCCGCGTAGGCGGGAGTCCGTAAAAAGCCACAGAATCCTGGATTCCCGCTTTCGCGGGAATGATAGACGTAGAGTATTTCTAACTTTGTTAGAGCCTTGCTCTGTTGAAAAGTCTCACCGTCATTTCGACCGAAGCCCCCATTTCTGCTTTCGCCCGCTGCCCCGCCTTGCGTCGTAAGACGCAGGGGCAAGCAGAAAGCACGGGGGCGAATTGGAGAAATCTACTTAAAACAGATTTCTCGACTCGCCTTCGGCTCGCTCTCCACAGGACACCTCTCGGTGGAAATGACATTCTGAACTCTTTTCAACAGAGCATTAGAACCTCTTAATCTGTTTGTTCTTGCTTTTAAGCTTCTCTTTATGGAGGGGTATGTGATAAGGCATATCGGCTCTGAGAGGAGTCGATATGTAGGTATCGAAAGTTAAGACTAACAAAATTTCTCGCTTAAAATATCTTGTTTCGATATATTATATGCGATGAGAATTATTGCTGGCTCAAGACGAGGTATGAAGCTATTCAGCCCTAAGACGTATGATTCTCGACCGATAACGGATGGGGTTAAAGAGTCGCTGTTTGACGTTCTCTTTGAGTACGATCTGCCTCGCGGTGCAGTTGTTGCAGATCTGTTCGCGGGTGTTGGTTCGCTGGGCCTTGAGGCATTAAGTAGGGGGGCAGAGTTTGTTACCTTTATTGAGCGAGACCCGAAAATCATTGTAATCCTGAATAGGAATATTGAAAAGGCCAGCTTTGTTAAAGAATCAAAGGTTATAAGAGCCGACGCCTTTAAAATCGGTGCTCCGATTGATTGTGAGAGACAAAAGTATGACCTTGTTTGTGTGGATCCGCCGTATGCCGATACAAAGAATGTTCAAACTGGTTCACCTCTGAGTGGACTGCTGGATATACTGGATGGGCAAATAGTACCTAATGGTATTGTAGTGGTGAGGACCAGCAGTGGTACTTTTCTGCTGGAACAATATGGTAGATTCAAAATGATGGAACGACGTCGGTGGGGAAGTATGGCTGTAACTTTTATGCGGGCGGAAGCGAATGACTAATAAGCAGGCGGCTATAAAGATCGTTAAGCGGTTACGCAGCTATGGATACGAGGCCTTGTTAGCGGGCGGATGTGTTCGTGACATGTTGTTGGGGCGACAGGCAAGTGATTATGATGTTGCGACATCAGCTCTTCCGGATGACATAATAAGGCTGTTTAATCGCACCTTAAAGGTCGGCGCAAAATTCGGTGTTGTAATTGTTTTGGTAAAAGAGCAGCAGGTTGAAGTGGCTACGTTCCGGACTGAAAGCGGATATGCCGATGGCAGACATCCAGCGAATATTAAATTTGCCGATGCTGCTGAAGATGCCAGCCGAAGAGACTTTACCATCAACGGAATGTTTTACGACCCTATTGATGATAAAATGGTTGATTATGTCAATGGACAAGCTGACCTGAAAAAACGCGTAATTCGGGCCATCGGTAAGCCCCAGGAGCGTTTCAGCGAAGATTACCTGCGAATGTTGCGGGCCGTGCGGTTTTCCACCCAGCTTGGCTTTGCGATTGAGCCGACGACCTTCTCAGCGATTTGCAGCAATGCTAAAGATATCATTAAAATAAGTGGTGAGCGCATAGCGTCTGAGCTGGAAGGCATTCTCGCCCGCCCCAATCGCTCTGCTGGAGTGTGCCTATTGGTTGATAGCGGATTGGCTAAGGCGATTTTTCCAGGCTTTAGCGGAGAGTCGGCAAAATTCTCAGTTAATGTACTCGGCCAATTGCGCAAAAAGGTTGATTTCGCTCTGGCCATGGCCGGGCTTTTTGCCGGCTTTGAGACGAAATTTGCAATAGAAAAATGTCACGTCCTAAAGCTGAGCAGGAGGCAGAACAGACACATTAAATTCCTGTTGACCGGCAGGGAAAAGCTGCTCAATGACCAAATGTCTTTAGCCGATTTGAAGAAGCTCCTTGCTGAGCCGTATTTCTGGGACCTGTATGAGTTGCAAAGGGCTATTCAGAAGGCCAAACGAGCGAGTATTTCTGCATTGGTAAACATTCGCAAAAGGACAAAGGCTCTGGGTGATGTTGAATTGAGGCCGAAGCCGCTTCTCAACGGCCATGATTTAATTCGGTTAGGTGCTGTGCCGGGACACGCACTGGGCCAGTTAGCGGAAGAGATGTATATAGCTCAGTTGGAAGGGCAGCTCAAGACAGCAAAACAAGCTGAGCAGTGGGTGATAAAATGGCGGCAAAGGCATAAAGCAGTCGAGTAATTTTTCACAAATAGAACAGGATACACCGACTTTGCGAACCGAGTCCAAGCGTTTTTGATCAGGGCGATTAACGCCTTATTTTAATCTATCGCAGTTTATTTTTGATTGCCGTGAGCAGGTCTTTAGAGACTTCTGCCCCCAGCTCTTGGGCAAGCCTTATATGTTTCCAGGCCAGCTCATAATTTTTTAGCTGATAATATCCAACGGCAAGTCCATAATGCGCAATGCCCATTTTGGGCTCGATCTCGACCGCCTTAATGTATTCAGCCACCGCTTGCTCATAATCGCCATTATTAGAGTATGCTGCTGCAAGGTTATAGTGAGCCCATCCATCATCCGGATCTATTATGGTAGCTTTCTTATAATACTCAATAGCTGTGTAGTATTGCTGCCTGCCAAAATAGGCGTTGCCTATGTTTAGCAAAGCAGCCAGCATATCCGGCTTAATAGCTAAAGCTTTTTTATATGCTTGAATTTCGTTGTCGGCCAAACCTAATTTGTTGTAGCATATACCTAAGCCGTAATGAGCCTCGGCAAAGTCCTGTTTCATCTTAACAGCTTTTTTATATTGGAATACCGCAGCTCCGTAGTCTCCCATCAGGTAATACACTTCGCCCAGTTGGCTATATAAGCTGGGTTGTTCAGGCTTCAAATTGATTGCATGCTTCAATTGTATTATTGCGAGTCCAAACTTTTCCTGTCTGCTGTAAGCAATTGCTATGTTCTGATAGGCATCCACGTAATTAGGGTCCAGCTCGAGTGATTGGGTGTACTCAGAAATAGCATCTTGCAATCGCTCCTGTTTGAAGTACGCATTTCCAAGATTGTTGTGCGTCTTGGCATCAGCGGGATTAATTGCCAGAGATGTCTGGTATTCGTATATTGCATCTTCTATCTGTTCCTTGTGCAGGTAAACATTACCCAGATTGGCCCGAGACTCAGCTAATGTTGGATTTATCTGCACCGCTCTTTCAAGTACGAGCAGCGCGACTTCCGTGTTACCTATATCGTTGTAGCTGTTGCCTAAGTTATTGAAGAAGCAGCCCAATGTCTGGATTTTATTTAGATTCTTAAGGTAAATGGCGCCAGCCATGCTGTGCATAGTATCATTGTTTTGCTGGGGGACTTTGAATTTATCTATGTAATGTTGGTCGGAAGGATTTCCACCTCCGCCGGTAGGTTCAATATTGAGGCGTACATGCCCGTCATCGTATCGGACAAAAAAGTGTCCCGGTACCACAACCCCATACATGGGCATGCCCAATCGTTCAGCCAGGCAGAGATAAAGGACCGAAAGGCTCAGGCAGTAGCCTCGTTTGTTATCCAGCACCGAGTGCAGGAACAGGGCTTCTGGATTTTCTGCCTCCGGTACTGCCTTGTATCCTAACTCACGAAACAAATAATTATTTATAACAGGAATTACTTTGTAGTTCGGCTTTAGCCATTTTTTCTTCATTCTTTTCTTAATTTCTAAAGCCATCTCATCCAGTCGTGATAGGTATGTAAGGCCGTGCACAAAATCGCTCCATTGCTCCGAAGCAATCAAGGCAGCAGTAGCCAAATCAATCTCATCCTCCGGTAGCTGCAGAACTTCTTCAATCGACCGTACGTGCAGGCCTCTCTTGCCTTCATTTGCCAACCGCTGGTATCGACTAAAACAAATCTGCGGCGAGAGAGCTACAACGCAAACTGTTACTAAGAAAATCTTTTTCATTAATCCTCCGGTTGTGCTCAATCACTTGCTTCTATTGCTATCGTAAAACCTCTTCCGCGGCAAAAGCCGAAATAATATACGATGCTCCGATAGGCGTTCCTGTCTGCGAGTCTTATCGGCAGATAGCTTCTCTCTATTTTGTCTTTTTCCAGGATTATTAGGCTGATAATAGCCCGAACCGGACAAATCATTATTCTATAGTTTAAATCTTAAGCTTATTTTTATCAACTTATTTTTAATGCCGACAGAAGCCCGTCTTGACTTCGGCGAGCTTCCTTAGTGCCTGAGCCTTATGGTCGAAGGATATGCTCAGTCCGCCTCGGCGGATTATTGTCGGTTACATCTTGTATAGCGATGTGATCCGGAAATAGTGTAGCTGCTGTCTAAATCTCGATCTCAGTGGGTACACCAAGCTCGCGGCGTTTGAATAAATCTATTTCCATCCATTTGTTACTCTTGAATCTCCAGCGGTTAGCAATTCCTGCTACAATGACACTTAATGTTGCAGCAATCCACGGTCCCAAGGACTCAAGAGATGGGAAAAAAATGACTATAAGCAAACCACCAAGTCCTAACACCACCATTGAAGCCGCTGCTGAAATAATCGCCAGCCAAATCGTATCGCCTGCTCCCTGCAGGGAGCCGCCATAAATAATGCGTGCGGCATGAAAAACCTGATATATTGCGGCACAGATCAAAATATTAACGCCAATCTCTTTTACTTTAGCATCCGATGACCAAAAGGTCATTAGAGCATCTCTAAATAGAAAAAAGCATAGCCCTACCAAACCCATGTAGATCAATGCTACTCTCATGCAAATATTGGTTTGTTTTGCTACCAGATTCTTTTTGCTCTGGCCGATTGTCTTTCCTACCGCTGCGGTTAGAGCTGTCGCTATTCCCACAACCGGCATAGTGGAGAAGCTAGCGTATGATAGCGCTACGCTCGTGGCAGCCAGCGCTTCTTTGCCATCGATTTTCCCTACCAATCCGGCCAGAATCACTCCCCAAATCGCCACGTTTACCATCAATCCAAATCCAGCGGGAAGTCCAATCTTCAATAAATCATACATCTTGCCGAAGTCTATATTCAAAGTACTCCTGGATTTAAAGGTCGCGTGGTTGTTGTTGCCTAAAAACACAGCTAAACCTATGACGGTGGTGATACTTAACCCGATAAATGTTCCCCAGCCCGCACCTGCAATTCCCATCTCTGGGAAACCCAATTTACCGAAAATTAAAACATAGTTTGCCACCACGTTGACTACCTGCCCACATAACGATGCGTACATGTTAATAATCGGCCGATGTATGCCCATAAAGAATCCGCTGCCGGCGTGGCTGATCATTACCAGCAAATGGGCGTAGAGCATGATTCGAAAATACACAACCTCCAGTTTAGCAACCGCAGCCGGCTGTCCCATAGCTCTGAATATCCACGGTGCAGCCGGCCACATAATCACCAGGACAATTACAAAATATGCAAGGCTTATATACAACACCTGCCAGAAATAATTTGAGCAGTCTGCTTTGGCGCCTCTGCCCAAGCTCTGACTTACAAAGGTGTTGAGTATCATGATTGCCCCCATGGCAAAGCTTACAGGCACAAAGCTTACAAATTGAGCCGGCAGAATGGCTGCCAACGCATCCGTACCCAGCCGTGAAACCATGAATCTATCCACGAACTGCATAACAGTAAACGATATGGTCGTCACGATAACCGGAGTCGCTAATTTGAGCATATAGCTCAGCGAAGTGGCGTCTATCTGATCTTGAATCTCCAATGTTGCTTTGTCAGTCATTAGCTAATAGTTTGGATTATCCAGAACCCTCGACTTTGCTCAGGACAGGTTCAGTTTTCGTAATAGCACCTCAGGTGACATGCCCAAAATCTGCACGCTCTTAATCGGGTTGGTTTTGCCCGAGATTATACTAACGGCTTTTTTTTCCATGCCTAATTGGCCTGCTAAAAAGTCGATTAAGCACCGGTTTGCCTTTCCTTTTTCCGGCGGAGCTGCAACCTTAATCTTTAACATCTCACCGAGCAAGCCGCTGATTCGTGTTGGTGAATTGCTGCCGGGCACGATTTTTACTGCGAAGACTACCCCCTCGTCAACTTTTCGAATAGCTAAAGCGGCCATTGATTAGATTGTAGCAGCCGGAATGAATACAAAGAAGAAAATTTAAGTGCGTATTACTCAATATTTTCTCGCAGATTGGCGCCAACTGCTAATTGTACGTACTTTTCAATTTGCTCGGCCAGCTCACCGAGTGAGGCAAGCTGGAAGTCCTCATAATGGCCCGGCACAAACTCGCCATTAAGCGCTTTTTTAAAGATTCGGACACGTATAACAGAAGGCTCATCGCTCGACTTGCTAAAATCGCTGTCTTTATGCTCGGTAAGCTCAACACGCCAGTCCTCGCTTATAAAGACCAGACACTTGCCGGTAAAAACCGCTGTTGGGAAATAATCACGTAATAGCTTAAGAGTTTCCATTTATTTTTTCTCAGAAAACCCGTAGTAAAACTACGGGCTAAACCTGTCTTGAGCAGGATCGAGAGATATTTAGCCCCGCGTTTTACGCGGGGTTCTTATCACTCAAATCCTACGATTTCGGCTTCTCTGCCTGTCCGCACGATGCGCACAAAATATCTCAATTCCCTTAAAACATCAACTACAATTTTGATTGGAGTCGGCTTGGGGGTGCGTGCCGCGTTTATGTAGGTACGGTGTTCTTAGCACAGTATGTGTTTTGTCGAGAAGAAAACCATCCCCAAAGCCTACAGCTTTAAGACTGCCGGTCATCACTCTGACAGTAAGTTAATAATCCTGTAAAAATTGACGATATACTTTATAAGCGAGAGTTACATCCAGTGTAAACTTATTATATCAATATATAAAGTAATTTGGGGGATTTGATAATGTGCGGCTTTAAAGAAAAATTCCAAATGTGGAAAGACTGGTGGAACGGCGGTGATGAAAATTCGATTATAAATCAGATTTACAGCATGATGTGGTATGCGGCGATATTTGAGATTTTAAAACAAGTACATAATTTTTCATTATCTCGTAATAGCAATAAAGAACTGCCAAACTGGGCTTTTTGGAATTTTGTATTCACCACCCATTTTGAGACACAAACCAATGCTATCATGCGGCTGCTCGACAAAAGCAACGATGTTATTTCTTTAAGACGTTTAGTAAGTGATATTAAGGAAAATTGCCTTTGCCTTACACGCAAGGATATATTAGATTCTCTAAACCTTCCGTATGATTACGAAAATAGTTTGACAATATCAGGTTCGGGGACCTTTAACCAATCATACGCATTTGCAGAATTGATGCATAAACAGATGGATCTTTTGGCTAATATTCCGTCTGGGAGTCAGAGGCAACCTTCAGACATGATTAGAAAGTGTGTAATTGATTGGATTGAGAAACGGCTTGAGACTGTTGAGCTAAAGGATATAAAAAAATATCGGAATAAATTTGTTGCACATGCTGCTACTAATAAAAGTAGAGACGGAAAGGATTTGAAAGATATGAAAATTACATTGCGCAAAATTTCTAAGGCTCACGAAATAATATGCAAAACAGCAAACTTCATAGCACAGAATATATTCTTTGACGGTAGGATGAGTTTTTTAGCAGGAAATATACAGGATGTTTTGGAGAATTTAGATAAACCGTTAGTATCACAGGAAAATATACCAGGTCTGCTTGCCCAATTGAATGAATTCAAGAAACAAACAGAACAATGGTGTAAGTGGGATTGGTCAAGTGAGTTTGAGAAATCATGTCCTTGATTTTTGTTTTTCTGAAATGATGGGTGGTAGTGGTCTGATTGCCTTGGCTGCTCAAGACGTTTGAAAATTTGTGATTATTCAACCAATTGCCGGTTACCAATTACCAGTCTTTAAGCGAGCCGACCAGCTCTTTAACGCTCGCGACGCCTTTGCGAGCACAGTATTTTTTTATACCTTCAATGATTTTTACCGCACATCCAGGCTCGAGAAAAGTTGCTGTGCCGACGGCAACGGCAGAAGCGCCCGCAACGATAAATTCAATAGCATCGGAAGCGGTCCTGATTCCGCCCATACCAAGGATTGGTATTCCGCGGTCTTTGGTGACCTCATTATATACTTTATTAATTAAATAGACCGCTATCGGCTTTATTGCCGGGCCTGACAGACCGCCGGTCTTATTAGCAAGAACCGGCTTGCGTGCTTCAACATCTATAACCATCGCGGTAAAGGTGTTTATCAAACTGAGTGCATCCGCGCCGGCCTCAACGGCCGCTCGTGCAATTACGCTGATGTCGGTAACGGTAGGGGACAGCTTGACCATTAAGACCTTTTCGTTAACAGCTTTTTTGACTGCGGAAGTAATTTCTGTCACTTGAGCCGGGTCGGTTCCGAATGTGATTCCGCCTCGCTCGACGTTAGGACAGCTAATGTTTAGCTCAAAGCCGGCTATAGCCGACTCTGTAGCCAGGCGCTGCGCTACAGTGACATATTCGCTGATAGTCTCACCGGCTACGTTCACAAACACCGGCACGCTTAGCTTTTCAAGGATAGGTAATTTCTCTTCGATGAATTTATCAAGTCCGACGTTAGCCAATCCGATTGCGTTGAGCATTCCTGCATCGGTTTCAACAATCCTGGGCGTGGCATGGCCTTTTCTCGGCTTTACGGTGATACTTTTGGTGATAAATCCGCCGAGCTGATTTATATCCAAAAAATCAGCCAGTTCATCGGCATACCCACACGTCCCCGACGCAGTAAAGACCGGATTCGCCAACCGAATCCCCGCAAAATCTACCGAAGTGTCTATGTTTTTGTTCAATTAAAGTTAACCCAAATTGTATCATAAAATGCTATTTCATTCGAGGATGTTAAATTCCTCATAATCGCTTATGTCGTAATCGTCTTCGTAACTGAATTCCACTTTACTTTGCTGAATAATTTCGGCCAAAATATCTTCTAGATAGTTCTGATTAACCGCCTCGCGAAACCTATCGAGAAGGATCGGTATATTAATTATCTCCTCGATGCAGGCCATATAGCGTGAGACAATCTTTTTTACTGAATATTGCCTCTCAGCTTGCTTTTGTATCTTGTCCTTTAAGATTGGAACCGATTCTGATGATTTTATCACAAACGTTATTGGATATTTTTCGATTTTATCGATGTCAAGAAAATATTTGTTTACATCAACAGTCTCGGTCACTTGGAAGAACCGCCCAAGCGGTTTCATAACAAAGTCAATTCCTCCATCATTTGCATTGGTACGGCCAGTTTTGAAAAGTTTAATATTGTCCTCTTGAATTTTGTCAATCTCAAATCCCCAGTAAATATTTTGATTATGATAATAATATTTCAATATACTGTAACTTACTATTTCAAATACACGAGCGTCAACGGTCGGTTCCACTAAACCGGCAATGAAGGTAATCAGATCTTTTTTGTTTAAGCTTTGAGAACTTTCGCAGAAACGTATAAACTTTTCAAAAGCACTTTTCTTAGCCTCCACGTAGCTATCGATAATCTGGATTAACACTTCTGCAAGGTTGTGCTCTTTTCCTTCAATTTTAACCTTTAGTAGATTTTCGTTAAACCAATATCTATTAGTTTCCGGACTTCTTAGAATAGGGATATAATCGCAAACAGGAAAATACTTTTTGAACTCCTCATTCATCCTATGGTTCAAAGCATGATTCTGAAGTTTTTGTCCAAAGGGCAATTCCCGTTGTCTCCTGAAGAGATTTGTAAAAATGGCGCCATCGTATTCCGAATAATCTCCGCCTTTATGAAAACCTTTCGATATGTAATCTTCAACCAAAACATATATCGCGTACAGATTTGCAAAGCTACCACGCGATTTTGACCCTTTGCTTGCAGACTTCGTTTTAATGTTCAAATACTGAATGATTTGACTTTCAGAAAAAACCTTGTCAGACAACCCACCGAAATTGACCTCAAGGATACTCTTAATTTTCTTAGTGAACTCATGTTCCATTTTTAGCTTTCTGCAAACTCCAGCACTTTTTGTTCCTGATGTACATGAGACTCAAACGAGCGGCGTTCCTTATGTAATGGTTGACCTTTATATTCTGTTGTTATTTGAAGCCTTCGTAATCCTACCTTTACATATTCTTCCTGTATCTCTATGCCGATTGACTTTCTTTTGTTCTGCTTTGCTGCAAAGGAAGTTGTAAAAGTCCCGGAGAATGGATCCAGAACAATGTCACCTTCATTACTGCTTGCCTTTATAATTCTTTCGAGCAATGCTACAGGTTTTTGAGAGGGATGATTTTCGTATTCTTCCATCCTATATCGAACTCTGGGAATTTCCCATACATTGCCGGGGACTTTTTTTGAATTGTACACTTTAGGGATAGGCTTACGGTAGTCAACAAGCTTTCTTACAGATCCTGTTTTTGCTTCTACAAGAATTTCATCCGAATTGAATACATAGTTATTTTTGTCTTTTACACAAAAAAGAATAGGCTCGTATAAGGAACCATAATATCTTTTTGCCTGAACAGCCGAACTATCGTAATACCATACAATTCGTGAAAGAACAGTTATACGCTTACGGAGGTAGATATCGAAATAAGGCATGTTTTGAGTTGAGGTCATGACATAAAAACTGCCATTAGGTTTTAGCTTTCTAATACATAAATCAAGCCACTGATAGCTCCACTTGAGATATTCCTCTTCCGATTTCCACTTGTCAATTAAACCGTTAAAATTCTTGCCAATGTTATAAGGGGGGTCAGCAAATATCAAATCTATAGAGCTGTCTTCTATTTGATTTTGAAGCGTCTCAATAGCATCACCATATATTATTTTACGGCCATTCTTTTCAAAAATTTCCATCAAAAAACACTCCTATTTTGGCTCGTCTAATTCTATATTAGTCAACGATTCCATGATACACAAGCGCGGGGTATTTGGTAGCCCAGCGCGCCCTCGAAGCTGATTAGGGCTACGTTTTTAAATACAACCTCTCTCGCATTAAACACCGTTCCACTCAGTTACCATAGATTGTAAACAGTTTCAGTTAAACTGCTAACTCTGCATTCAACCACACAACTCTGCGGACGTCGATCTCTGTTAAATCTACAGATGTATTGATTGATTCTATCATAACCAAAATTTCACTGCACCCTTAAGCCATACCAGGATAGACTGATTCCTAACAAATATACAACAGTCAATATGATATTAACTCCTAAGGTCTTATTGTTTATAAAAGAGTCAGCGATTCTGATCTTTAACACTTTGACCTCCATATAATGCCTTAGGTTGTCAAAGATACTTTTTACTGACAACTATTTATTGAATACTACTTCTCTGCTATCGAATACTGGTCCATCTTCGCAGCACAGCTTATAGATTGTCTCGTTTGAGCCTGGCAATCTGCACTCAACGGCGCAGCTCTGGCAGACGCCAATACCGCAGGCCATCCGCCGTTCCATACTGATTTGACAATCTATTGTTTTGCTGTTGGCAATCTCGGCTACCTTTGCCAGCATGGCTTCCGGTCCACAGCCGTAGATAATGGTGCTTTCTCTTGCGGGATTGTGCTCATCCAGCCATTGTGAAACGCAATCGGTTACAAATCCGGCAAAGCCGGCTGAGCCGTCGTCTGTTGCCAATTGTGATTTTATGCCGTGCTTGGCAAATTCTGGTATTGAAAATCCTAATTGCTGCGAAATTTCATCCAATCTGCCCTCAAAGGGCAGCTCTTTTGCCGTTTTAGCCCCGGCAAACGCTATAGCTTCGATGTCGGAATGCTCAGCAGCGAGAACCTTTGCTAAGTATTGTATCGGTGGTGTCCCTGTTCCTCCGGCAACTAAAATAGCTGTTTTTTTGCTCTGCGGTACGGTAAAGCCGTTACCCAAAGGCCCAATTACGCTGAGCGAATCGCCGGCTGCTAAGCTCGTCATTCGCAAAGTTGCCGGCCCGACAACACAATATAAAAGCTCAGCGACAGTTTTATTTTTATGCACTTTTGTCTCTGTGAAGCTAAAGGGCCTGCGGAGTAGTATTTGCCGACCGGATACATCAGATAAGTCTTCGGGTATATTTTTAGGGATTGGTAGCGCGGCAGTAGAAAGGTCAAACTGAGCGAATTGTCCGGGTCTAAACCTCTTAAACGCCTCCGCACCGAGCTCAGTAAATTCCAGCCGAAGCTTATAAAAATGCTCGCCTATCTGCCTATTCGATAGTATAAGGGCGTTGAAGCTGCCTCTATGTCCGGGATTTCCCGCTTCGTGGGGACTAAAAGATGAGCTTGTTCTTAAATCAGTCATGTAAAATATTGCCCATCATAAACCGTCGTAAGAGCGAATATCAGAGAAGCCCATCGAATACCGTGACACCATCTACTACTTTACAAATATGCATAGCGTATTTATCTGTAAAATCGGGCCGGCTGCGTGGATAAGCCGTGTCAACGGTCTTTTTAAGTGAATCGATATCTTCAGCTTTAACCAGCGCGCCTGATGCACCCTTATCTCCGCCACCCAACATTCGCTCGCCTAAGACGCCCGGCGCTGACCTGGCGATGTCACACATAGTTTCAAGCTCCGGCCCGGATATTTTATAGTCGTCCCGCAGGCCGATGCCATCTTGTCTGAATATCCGACCGACCGTTTCGATGTCGCCTTGCTTCCAGGCATCAAGCATTTCGTAAAAGCGCTTCTGTGCGCCATAAATGTACTTTAAACGGTCACAAAGGGCAGGCTTTTCCTTGCCGAACCTATCCATAATCTTTTTGTAAGTTGCATCATCTTTGACGTCCGCAAGGCAGGAAACTTTAAAACCTGTCTTTTGCAGCAGCGCGACAAGCTGCTCACATTCCGCCCTTCGGATAGCGTACGTTGATTTCTCCAGGCCCGGCCTGTCGGTGCCGGTGTCGAGAACAACAATTCGGAAATCAGTTGCGCCTTTACCGATCGGAACATATTCAATCGAGCGATCTTTTGGATTATAGTACGTGCCCCTTCCCTCACGAGCGAACAATATCATGGTTTGGTCGAGCTTGCCGCAAGGTGAGCCGATGTAGTCGTTTTCCACCGCCTGGGCCAGGTCAACGATTTCAATTTTTTTGTCATCCTCTATTTCAATATCATTGGCATCGAACATTGACAAAATCAGGTTGAGACTTAGCGAAGCCGACCGGCTCATTCCTCCGCCTGGGATGTTGCCGTAAAGAGCTCCATCTATTCCCTGTTTGATTTTGTAACCTTGCCGAGCAAGGATAAAATCGACTCCGTAGGGAAATCGTCCCCATGTATCCGCTATATCAGGCGACTTTGGCTTAGGGACATCTCCGATTTTAAACTCGATTACACCATCGTTAGGAAAGTTGCCGCTAAAGAGCTTTACCTTGTCGGTTCCGTTCGGCTTATATGCAAGCCAGATGAATCTATCTGTTCCTACTCCAAACAGCTCTGTACCGTTGTAATCGCCGTGCTCAACGCCGAGGCAGAATCGACTGGATGTTCGTCGAATTTTGCCACCGGACACATCCAGACCATTGTCTGCAGCCAGTCGTTTTAGTACATCAAAAGCTTGTTGGTCATTAGATATATTCACAATTATGCTTCCTACTTTGCCAAACCAATTGGGCTAAACAAAACATACAAAATCAGTGTGAGGACCACTACCACGATGCCAGCCACCTTAGCTCCGTTTGAGGAACGGAGGTTGAGATTTGATCTTTGCCTGAACTCAATAGGCTTAGCCAGAGGCTTAACTACGGTGATAATAGCCATGACAAGAAGGCACAGCCCGAAACAAATTGCCATCCGGTTAAGAAACTGAATCTCCGGTCCGATCTTGTACCGGCCGAGCATGTACATGCCGCCGTACGAAATGATATTGGTCAGCAACCCAATCACACCGGCGATCGGCGGGGCTTTGCGTACAACCAGACCAAACGCAAATACCGCCAGGATCCCAGGTGATATCAGTCCCTGACTCTCCTGAATTATGGTGAAGATGCTATTCCTGATTTTTGGATTGCCTAATTGTGGTGCCAGGAACACTGCGATAACAGCGAACACAACAACGCATATCCGCCCAAGCAGTACAACAGTTTTTTGCCCTGCCTGTGGATTGATATACTTTTTGAAAATATCCATCGTGAAAATTGTGGATGCTGCGTTCAACATCGCCGCCAGTGAACTGACAATCGCCCCCAGTAATGCCGCCAAAACAAAACCAACCAGGCCTGTCTTTTGAGGCAGAACACTGCTTAGCAACTGTCCCAGAGCTGTATCATACTTATAGGCAATAAACTTTTCGCTTTTGATGCTGGCTTTGGCCGCCTGAGCGGCATCCATCACTGATTTGTTATATGCCTTCAATTCTACTGCCAGCTTAGGGAACACAGCTTTCCATGACTTATCGTCCGATTCAAAGACCGTGTACTTGGTCACCTCCAGCTTATCGAGTGTACCCTGCGTTAGAGGAAGAACGAATGGATTCTGCGTCTTGATGGACTTTAGCTCGCTATCGTCCGGATAGACGGCAATCATGAATTTATCTCGGGGCCAGTTCGAGATAGTCTCTTCGCTCGGTGCCTGCACGACCTCGACCAATTGCGTATTTTTATTGGCCATCATGTACTTGGCGATAACCGGGGCATTATCGCCGACCGACTGATTCTGCATGTCTTTCGAGAAAAGATTGAAAGCTATGATACCAGGAATCACCACGACAAACGGAATCAGCAGCTTCATGAATGCCGAGAATACAATACCCTTCTGTCCCTCTGACAGTGACTCTGATGCCAGTGTGCGCTGGGTGATGTACTGGTTTAGTCCCCAGTAGTAGAAATTCGGTATCCACAGGCCAAGGAGAAGGGCTGTCCAAGGCAGCACCTTATCATCCGCCGGCAGGAACATATTCATGCGCACCTTATTCAGTTCCCAGAAACGGTCTATGGCTCCAGTATCCTGAGCAAAGGTCTTTAATCCGACAGCACCTGTTTTGACGTTCTCCACAAAGGCAAGCTCATCCGTAGAGACGCCAAGCTTCTTAAACGCGAAGATCATCACAATTGCTCCACCGAGGATTAATGAGCTTCCCTGGATCAAATCAGCCCAGGCACACGCCTTCAATCCACCGGCTGTCACGTACACCATCGCAATGAAGCCAATCACCAGGGCCGCCTTCGCGATGGATACGTCGTAGCCCATTTTACCGGCCATAGTGTTGACCGTCAGCGCCCCGGCATACGTCACCGAGCCCAGTAGAATCATATATATGAAAAGCGTTGCTACAGCCATGATTGTCCTCGCGGTTGCATTGTAGCGCACTTCCAGAAATTCAGGCATTGTATAGATACCGGCCCGCAGGAAGTAAGGCAGAAAGGCGAACGCTACAACCACCAGTGTTATTGCTGCCATCCACTCATAGCTGGCAATAGCCAAGCCAACATGGCTTGCAGCGTTGCCGCTCATGCCCACCAATTGTTCTGATGAGATGTTAGCCGCGATTAGTGAGAATCCTATCAACCACCATTTCAGACCACGACCTGCAAGGAAATAATCTTCACTGGTCTTCTCGTGCCGGCTTTTCAACAGACCAATTGTGATTACAGCAACGACGAATCCGAGAAAAACAAATACATCTAAAAAATTCAGCTCCATTGTAATTCCCTTCAACTTCCTTGTTTTAAAACCGGTATAATGATTTACAACTACAAGAACGGAAACGATTATAGCCCCAAGGTAGCTTCCTGCAACGAAATTCAATTTTAGGTGGTTTTACTGTACTGTTTGCAGACAATTCCAGCCTTAGCCTTGCAGTGCCTCAAGAGCCTCCATAACTATTGGAATATGTGTATAAGCGGGGCCGCCGCCCATCATTACTGCCACCGATGCAGCATCAAGATTCTGCTCTTTGGTAGCACCGGCATCGAGACATTTCTGCACATGCAGTCTGATACAAGGCTCACACCGTAGCGCTACGCCGATACCCAGAACAACAAACTCTTTTTCTTTGGCAGACAGCGCTCCGGCCTTCATAATTTTGCTGAACATTGCCCCAAAACCGTTGACGGTATCAGGTACCTGCTCTTTCATCTTTGCTGAGTCTTTTTTAAACTTATCAAAAAAATCTTTGTATTCATTTGTTATGATTCAGCTTTCTGAAATTTTTTTTGTACCTGTATTGTAAAAAAAAGCGAACCTAAAATTAAATTCTTATTGTAACCGTCGTGGCTCGACTGAGCTCTCCGAAGTCCGGCACGCCGACATCATACGCTTCTCATAAGAGCATCACTTAATGCTTGTGCTATATCGGTGGCCATCAGGCTGACCTGACCGATTTTTTCCGCTGCGATGTCACCGGCTAAGCCGTGTATATAAACGCCCAGAACCGCGGCGTCAAAATTACTCAAGCCCTGGCCTATAAGCGCGGTTATTACGCCGGTTAAAACATCACCTGAACCGGCTGTAGCCATGCCGGGATTGCCAGTTTTATTTACATAAACTTTCTGGCCATCGGTTACGACCGTCCCTGCACCTTTTAAGACCACAACTGTTCCGGTGTGCTTTGCAAGTTGTGCCGCCTGCTGCTGACGCTCTGATGGCATTTGGTCTCTAAAAAGTCCCGACCATAATCTTTTCATCTCGCCGGGATGAGGTGTTAAAATCACCTTTGCTTTTAGTTTACTCGGCCAATCTTTTAGCTTGCTCAGGTTATTTAGCCCATCACCGTCTATAACCAGGCGTAACTGTTCCTGCTCAATCAATGTTTGAACCACCGACCGCAGTTTCAGACTGATGCCGATACCTGGGCCAAAGGCAACGGCATCATTTTCGCTTATCTCGGTAAGGATAGTATTGATTGCGTTAGAAGATATCCGGCCGGAACTATCTTCTGCCAGCAGGATAGTCGTATAGGAAGGCTCTATTGATGCGATTATTGGCAGGGCACTTTCAGCCGTTGCAACTCGCACAAGACCTGCGCCGGCCCGCAGCGCAGCTCTGCCGGCAAGGGCGGCAGCCCCGCTCATACCAACGCTGCCGGCAATGATGAGTACCTTACCAAAATCGCCCTTATGGGCTTCCACAGGACGTGGTTTTAGTTTCGGTATCGATTTTATTATCTGCATACAAATCCTACTCTGCGAAGCCCGCTACGCAGGGCGAAGAAAGTTCGCTACATAGCACGAGTTCATTTCGTTCAGTGCCGTAATCCCGTCAGGGATGCCCAACGGCAGGCATGCTGTGCATAATATTACAAATAATGCAGGATATAGTCAATATCGAGTGTGGGAATTTGTTAAGCTTGGGTTGCACATCAAGATTGTGGATAGAATTTGAAGCGGGTCTTGCAGAAACTACGTGTCATTTCGACCGAAAGCACACCTTTGGTGGGCCGAAGCGGAGAAATCTGCTTTGAAGGCAGACCTCTCCACTGTGCCCTTCGGGCTTCGGTCGAGGTGACAAGGGATGGTTCGATTTCCGCTTTTGGCGGACTATATATTCTGGTTAGGTTATTTTCACGTGCAGATACGTTGGTATTTTCCCAGGAATTGAAAAAAATCTTGTTGAGAGTGTCAGAAGGTATATAATTACTTAAATCAAAAGATATTGTATTGAGATGGAGATAATAAATAAAAATGACATATAAAGATAAAGTAGAAGCAATTACAAAGCAATTCAGACAAGCCGTCGAAGGTAAATATAACATAATTGAGATGAAATTGTTTGGCTCTTTCGCACGTGGAGATTATTCAAAAACATCCGATATCGATTTAATGGTAAGACTACCGAGAGTGGATAGAAACATTGAAGAAGACTTGTTTAATATTGCATACGATTTAGAGTTAGAATACGATTGTGTTATCGATGTTATAGTTCTTCCGCAAAATTTTAGTAATAATATCCCGATTTACCAGAACATTCAGAAAGAGGGTATCGCGATTTGAATAAGGAAGAAAAACAAGCTCTTGTAAAATACCGATTAGATCGAGCAAATGAGTCCATAAAAGCGGCTCAATTATTGTTTGAGAATAGACTATTCATACCTGCAATGAATAGGGTTTATTATTCAATGTTCTATTCGGTTCAGGCATTACTCGTTCTTAATGAAAAAGCTTTTTCAAAGCATGGGCAAGTAAAGGGATATTTCAATAAGGAGTTTATTAAATCCGGGGTTTTCCCCAAAGAATTTGGTAAACTTTTTAACACTGTATTTGAATACCGACAAAAATTTGATTATGTTGACCTGCTCGTACCTGAAGAAGAATTGATTTCAGATTACATCGTCGAAGCCAAAAAATTCATTGCTCAGATTTCATCTTTTCTTAATGATAAGCTTTCAGCTATATAAGCTTTTTTCCAAATGGTGCTGTGCTAACTTGGAAGGTATATAATAATCAAATAAGACGAACTTAGGAAGTATTGCAGTTCGTGCTTCGTAGCCCCCGCAGCTTCTTGCGAAGCAAGAGCGGGGGCAGAGTAGCATTGGAGTATTATCAGGAAAAAGTCCCGAAAGCGGGTTTATCTGGAAACCATATAAACATAAGTTGAGATCCACAAATGAATTCAGAGAAAACAGCAGAAGACGAGTTTGAGGTCATGATGGGTGGCTCAGCGGCCGATGTGGATGACTTCCTTGGTTTCGAACCCGGGACGTTTGATCACATACCGCACTACGCTCGTCTTGAAGCCCTCGCTGCACTTCTCCACGTTCGGGAAATGGAGCAGAACCATGTTTTCCGCCCAGGCTTGTACTATACCGTTCTTTCTGACCTGTGCCGGTCCACCGAAGCATCAATCGTTCTCGGTAATGAAATCAGCAAGAAACGTATCGAGACTTTCATCCTCACTTGCGTGGATGCAATGGGCCATATCGAGACTACAAACTACCATCTCTTCCTCCGAGAGGTGGGAGATGCGGTCTTGATACTGTTCTCGTCATTTGGCGATGCCTACAACTGGTGGCAAACCATGCACTCATGGCTCGACGGTCGAGATGGTATGTGGGGAATGGAACTCGATCTATCCCGCTCTGAACTCAAGCAGTTTAGACTTGAAGCCAAGACCATCATCCACGCGGGAGAGGTCGATTACTCTGGCACGAACATCCCAATCTCAGCAGCAGTCAACCAAGTATTCAAAGTTGAGAAGAAGTTCAAGGCAAACGAACTTGGTGTCACGCAACAGGCTCTCGCCTGTGCACGTCCTGTTCTTCGGTCTCTCAAGCTCCGTCCGAGACTGCGATGCAAAGTCAAACTCCCGGGTGACAAAGAACCTCTTGGTGTCTTCCTGATTGACAACTATGAGAAAGTCCTGCGGACAAGAAGGCATCGCTATCGAGGCATCGCAAGACGCCGGAAACGAAGATATTATGAAGAAGGCGAATAAAAGAGAAATGGCCGATGATTTGCGGCCGGAATACGATCTGGCCAAACTCAAAGGTGGTGTGCGAGGCAAGTATGCCAAGCGGTTTCAACAGGGAACGAACTTAGTCCTGCTCTCCCCGGATGTTGCCAAGTATTTCCCCGATGAACAATCGGTGAATGATGCGTTGAGGTCTCTGGTCGGCATTGCCAAGGCCGAGATGCGCCACGCGAATTAACCCGTACACGGTCGGTGAAGCGGGTCGTAAGGTTTATAATGATGGTTGTTCCGCAAGCGTTTTATCTGGGCAGGAAATCAAAGCTCCGCATCTTATGTTGTTCAATCTAATCAATGTTAGGCATAAACAAATCAATGCTAATCGAGGGAGAACCAAGAACCGATTGGCGTGACCTTCAACAGAGAGTTGCGTCGATTCTCCAAGAATCTGGTTTCGTTGTAGAGGTTGCTCGACCATTGAAGACAGCACGAGGGACTGTCGAAATCGATGTTTACGCAAAAGATCCAAAGACGACTCCCCCGGCCATCTATTTGTGTGAATGCAAGCGGTGGGCTTCCAATGTGCCGCAAGCTGAAGTACAAACCTTCCGGACGATTATGGCTGATAGTGGTGCTCATTTTGGACTCTTTATCTCGGCTCGTGGCTTTCAGAAAGGTGCGTACAATGTGATTCAGCACACGAATATTCACCTCCTCAATTGGAAACAATTCCAGGAACTTTTTCTTGAGCGTTGGTGCAAGAGGTATTGGATTCCCACATGTAGGTCAGTAGCTCACTCGCTCATCGACTATGTTGAACCCGTAAATAGTGATGCAGCAGCACGGGCAAATCGTGGCGAACATCTTCCACCAGCCGAGGCAGTCGGTTTGTTTGCTCTCCACATGTGGGGAGGTATATTTGTCGGTCTTCCAGAGTTAATTCTAGGTCAATCCGTACCTGTTGCTTCGTTGATTGTAGAACATCGAGATAAGTATCGGCGGTATTTGCCGCAGCCAATTGCAAACGCTCAAAGTCTTCGGAATCTATTGGAAACTATAATTTTGTTCGCGAGGAACTGGCAAAACGATCGCAAAAAGTCGCGGTGAGTACGTGATGCTAATTAACATTTGCAGTCGACGGCAGCAACTGCTCACATCATTTTCCGGTGGCTTTGCCAAAACTCGTCAGAGCGCGGCCTGCCGCAGCACGATGTGAGGAAGGGATAATATCGCACCTATCCCCCGGCAGGTAGTTAGTCTTTGGTTTTGAGTTTGAATTGTGGCGTGTTTGTCATTTCGACCGTAGGGCTGCGAAGCAACCCGAAGCGGAGAAATCTATTAAAAAGCAGATTTCTCGACTCCGCTGCGCTTCGCTCGAAATGACAGAATGAGGATCTATTTTTTATTTACGCCATATTCTTTTGATTCGCTTCTATTTTTCTGTTGATTAAAGTCGCCGTCACCGCTGCGGAAAAACCATTGTCGATGTTGACCACGGTGACGCCGGAGGCACAGCTATTAAGCATGGTCAAAAGCGCCGACAGTCCCTCGAAGCTCGAGCCGTAGCCGACACTTGTCGGCACAGCGATTACCGGGCAACTAACCAAGCCGCCAACAACACTGGCTAATGCACCTTCCATACCGGCTATCACGATAATGACGTTGGCCTTTTGTAGTTTTGGCAGATGTCCGAGCAATCTATGCAGGCCTGCAACGCCAACATCGGCGATGATTTCTGTCCGTTGGCCCATAATCTCTGCGGTGACTTTCGCTTCAGATGCCACCGGCAAATCAGAAGTACCGGCTGTCACTATCGGCAGGATATTTTTAGAAACATGAAGCTTTTTCTGCTCGAGCACAATTGCCCTGGCTAATTTTTCGTAGCGAGCTTTCGGAAATTTCTTTGTTTCAACAAGTGCTTCAAAAATGTTCGGCTCGGCTCTGGTAGCTAAGACGTTATTGCCTTTTGTAGCGAGGCTTTCAAAGATTTTGATTATCTGCTCGGTGGTTTTGCCGGGACAGTAGATGACCTCCGGAAAGCCCTGCCGGATTGGCCGATGGTGGTCAACACGGGCAAAGCCCAAATCCTCAAACGGTAAATGGCGAAGCTTCTCCATCGCCTCGTCAATATCTATTTTGCCGTTTTTGACCTGCCTTAATAGTTTTTTTAACTGTTCAGCCTGAATATCTCGTCTCTCGTTACTTTTTTGTTGTTTTACCGCTCCCTCACCCATTCGACTACGCTCAGGGCAGGCTTTCGCGGCTCTGTTTTCTTTCGTCCTTCATCCATCGTCTTTCGTCCCTCATTCATCCACTTGCTTTTGGCTCAAGGGTTAAATCCGCAAAGAGCTTGGCCTTAAATTTATGATAACCTAAAGAGGCTACCATAACCGCGTTATCCGTGCAATATTGTTTTGGCGCAACGAGCAACTTTTCGGGCGGGATAGTGTTGTCACACATCTTTTGTAGTGCGTCTCGCAGATGGCTGTTGGCAGCCACACCGCCGCCCAGTAGAATAGTTTTCGCATCGATTTTTTTAGCTGCCCGCTGCGTCTTTTTCACAAGTACATCTATAATCGCTGCCTGAAATGAAGCTGCGATATCGGCTATTTCCTGCTCGCTCATCGAATCGACCTTGTCTTCGCCTTTCATATCCTGGCCACGGCAGTAGTACAGCACGGCTGTTTTAATGCCGCTGAAGGAGAAATCCAGCGAATCTCGTCCGAGCATTGAGCGTGGGAACTTGATCGCGTTTAAATTTCCGTTCTTCGCTATTTCTTCGATACTTGGCCCGCCGGGGTAGGGTAGTCTAAGGATGTTTGCAACCTTATCGAAGGCCTCGCCGGCAGCATCGTCGATAGTAGAACCCAAGAGCCTTGGTTCCAAGGGCGAATGGTAATCATAAAGGCAAGTATGTCCCCCGGATACGATAAGAGCAACAGCAGGAAGCCCGCAGGACACCTGACGGTGCTGCAAATTTCTTTCGTCTAACATGGCTGACTGCAAATGGGCGTGCAAATGATTGATTGCTATTAACGGCTTGTCCCAGGTGAGGCTGAGAGTCTTGGCAGCGGTGACTCCGATGATCAATGCGATGGTAAGGCCAGGCTGATTGGCAACAGCAATTGCGTCAATATCATCCTTGCCAACACCGGCTTGCTCCATCGCCTCGGTTATGACCGGATATATTTTTTCAATATGGGCGCGCGATGCTATTTCGGGGACAACGCCACCATATTTTTCGTGCAGCTTGGTTTGCGAAGCTACGATGGACGATTTAACGACTCGTCCATCGGCCACCACTGCCGCGGCTGTTTCATCACAACTGGTCTCGATGCCGAGAATATTAATCGTCTCTCGTTTTTCTTTTGCTTTCATCATACGAATATTAGTTAAAGAACGAGCGTCTGTCAATGAAAGTAGGGCCGTGGCTGTAGTTATAGTCTTCTTATAACCTGTCTTAGTCCGAAAAAAGCTTTGCAGGAAACGCTAATTTTGGGGCCTCTTTTTTTTGTTTAACGGCTCATATAAAAGCTCTCAAGCAGGGCTATCAATACGACCGAAATATTATATACAAAAATTGTGCATACTATCCGGAAATTATGAAAACTATGTGGGTATAAATCCACGATACTACATAAGGGAGAAAAGCAAATGCCATCGGTAAAAACCAAAGAGAAAAAAAGTTTGAAGATGCCGGGAGTAAAACAAAAAGCTAAAGCTCTCGGTATAACACCCGGGAAAATGAAAAAGGTTGATATTATCCATGCTATTCAAATAGCCGAAGGGAACAGACCGTGCTTCGGAACGTCGAACGGTCAATGTATATATACGGATTGCTGCTTTCTTGAGGATTGCCTTAAGATAAGAATTTGAAACCGGCTCAATTGATGCATGTCATTGTGAAACAAGCTGAAGTTCTGAGCGAAGCAAAGCAGGAGGATCAAGCCAACGAATAATATACGTAAAGCGCGTACCTGTGGCAGTCCTATGGACTCTCCCGCAAGGGATGCCTTACGGTGCTTGCGGAGAGCTACGCGCTTTACGTATGAGTTTTTTTTCTTGCGATTGATGGTTAGGATAAAACAAAAGATTACTTGAGCCGGATGCTTTACCATCCGGCTCAGCATGGCAATACAAACGGTCAGTTTGAGTAATCATATTGCTCTGTTGAAAAGGTGCCGGGTCATTTCGACCGAAGCCCCCCATTTCTGCTTTCGCAGAAAGCAAGGGGGCGAAGTGGAGAAATCTGTTTAAAATAGATTTCTCCACTCGCCTTTCGGCTTGCTCGAAATGACAGTTATGGCGTTTTCAACAGAGCATAATCATATTTGACGGACTACTACGGATTTCAGTGCACATCGTATCCTTTTAATAGCCCTCCCACAATATTTTAGATAGTCTTATTTCTTGCTTCTTGACTTGCGTGCGTGTATTCTAATTTGCGATCATTGATTGTATAGCGAGAGAAATATTTGTTGGAGGCAATAGAAAATATATGTGTTTGTTGAAGAAAGGAGAAAACGTATGAATAACTTAAAAGTGCGAGAAACTATCTGCTTAATTTTGCTGATGACTTCGATAGTCATAGCACAACAGTTACCCAACCAGCTTAGCTTTGAAAATAGCAATACGTCATCAAATGAGTACGAGCTTGTTTGGTCGGATGAGTTCGATAAAGACGGACAGCCGGACCCAAATAATTGGACATACGAAAACGGCTTCATCCGCAATAACGAGCTTCAGTGGTATCAGCCGGAAAACGCTCGATGCGAAAATGGCCTGCTTATTATCGAAGGCCGACGAGAACGCAAAGAAAATCCTAATTACAAAACCGATAGCGACAACTGGAAGCAAAACAGAGAATTTGCTGAATATACATCCGCAAGCCTGACGACCAGGCGTCTGCATAGCTGGATGTACGGCCGTTTCGAGATGCGAGGCCGAATCGACACCCGCCCCGGCCTGTGGCCTGCCTTCTGGACGTTGGGTGTTCAAGGCCAGTGGCCAAGTTGTGGCGAGATCGACATTATGGAGTATTACCAGGGCACGCTTTTAGCAAACGCAGCCTGGGGGACAGAGAAGCGATGGGTGCCCAAGTGGGACGATCTTAAAAAGCCCATCACCGACTTTAACGATCCCGATTGGTCTGCGAAGTTCCACGTATGGCGAATGGACTGGGATGAGGATAGCATCAAGCTCTATGTTGACGATGAGCTCTTGAATGCGGTTGACCTCAGTGAGACGTTTAACAAAGACAAGGAGGGAAAGAATCCGTTTCGTCAGCCGCACTACATAATCGCCAATCTCGCCATCGGCGGGACGGTAGGCGGCGATCCATCGAATACGGAGTTTCCAGCAAAATACGAAATTGACTACATTCGTATATATAAAGAGAAAACAAGACCAATCGCTCCTTAGGCCACAGAGAAATGGGATCAAAGGTCAGGAAAACGAAGCCAGATTGATTGAGACGATTTACAATTTACTAAAGAGCAATAGCGCCATAAGGAAACCCTCGGCGTAAAGCCGAGGGCTAAACATTAACAGTGGATGAAAATAATGCTCGGATGCATGCTTACGTGGACAACTTATGGAACCTGGCTTCAGGGCGACGATAGGGGCTATGTGTCAAATGGAAAGATTTTAAATGACAATCCGGCGCTACGGACCGCCAACGCGCAGAGATTAAAAAATTTCGTTATTTTTCTGACGCGTGAACAGTGCGAGGTAGTACATAAGGCTATTCTTGACGAAGCGAAGATTTTAGGACAGGAAATATTAGCTGCTGCTGTTTGCTCTGACCACGCCCATCTTGTTGCAAAGGTGGTTGGATACTCGATGGAAGAAGCTGTCAGCCATTATAAAAACGCGGCAAGGATTTCCCTGCAATCGAATGGATTTGTCGGCAAATTATGGACGAAGGGTTTTGACAAACGTTTTTGTTATGCCAAGCAGGATTTGCAATCGCGTATTGTATATTTCAAAAAACATAAATCAGTTTAGCCCTCGACTTTATGTCGAGGGTCTCGCTGTATTAATTAGTGACAAACATAGCGAAGGAATACCGAAAAATGAATTTTGGCGTAACAAAGAAAAAGCAGGATGAGCTTGAGGCCAGAATGGCGGCGCTGGAGTTAAGAGAGGAAGATATGCAGGAGTCATTCATTCGCTCGTCAGGGCCGGGCGGACAAAGGGTTAATAAAACATCCAGTTGTGTATATCTGAAGCATTTGCCAACAGGGCTGGAAGTGAAAATGCAGCGGGAACGCTCGCAAGCCTTAAATCGGTATTATGCGCGAAAGCGATTATGTGAGCTGCTCGAACAAGAGAAATTGGGTAGTAGAAGTCCGGCGGCGTTAAAGGTGGAAAAAATTCGCAAACAAAAACAACGCCGCATACGCCGAAGCAGAAAAAAATAAAGAGGGATTATTGAATGAAGTGTGACAGGATGAAACAATGCATTATATTTCTAATTTTCATATTCCTAATCTACAGTAACGCATCAGCGCAATTCCTCGACGATTTTGGCGTAAGCCATGCTGTGCATAATGATACAACCATTACCAAAGACCCGCGTGCCATAGACGGCTGGGCGTTTTTTACGGGAGATGGAGAGGCAACAATAGATTTACAGCAGGGCGATGGTTACGCTTCGATTTTGGTGGATGCTACCAAGGATAAACGAAACATCTGGTGGGCACTTATCAAACGGCGAGTCTCGTCCAACTTCGACTTGAGCTTACTAAAGAAGCCAGGCTATGAGATTCGCATTGAAGCTCGAATCCGTGTTAGTCATGCGCCTCGCCGGGTAAACCTGAGTCTTAATACCCAAAAGACCGTGGATTTCCATACGCATCTTATGGAATTTGATATTCCCAACACAACGAGCTGGCATACAATCAGTATGACAACGCACAATTTCGAGGCTGAGCCGGGGGACATGGTCTTCGGACAGCTCGCCCTTATGGATTGGGGATTGGGAAAATACCGCGTGGATGTGGATTACATGAAAGT
>Ga0307434_1000283_pt1 | contig 39620 bp, 64 predicted proteins | sample SalMarWE160220MG_FD_202156 | JGI IMG/M metagenome (GOLD analysis project Ga0307434, IMG submission 202156) | Salt marsh sediment microbial communities from the Plum Island Ecosystem LTER, Massachusetts, United States - WE1603-220 | ecosystem: Environmental > Aquatic > Marine > Intertidal zone >... | reverse complement strand
GTAAGCATGTGCCTTCTGATTATCTTTTAATGTTTACCGAAGGCGGCGAGAGTAATGCGGTTGCCGATGCAATAGCCAAAGCACAATTCGCTAAAGACATGAATGTTAAGGAGGAGTGAAGAATAAATGAAGATAAAGGCGGTTTACCCGGATGGCTCGTGGATAACTGGAACATTATACAAACATTGGAGATATGGTGTCACCCCGGGAACTCATCACCTAAAAGTCGCTGACTCGTCTATTCAAGAGATTGTCGGTCAGAAGGTCGCTGTGGTTATTTGCCAAGTGAAATACTTTGTTCTGGAACTTAAATAACCACGATGTTAACAAGGAGGGAGCATGAACAAGGGATACAATGAGAATGAACTTGCAACAGTTAGAGGCTTGCGAGGACTCCGCCACGGCACATTGAACCAGTGGGATAATACTCATAATAAACTAGTAGCCTTATGTGGCATAAGTGTTAGCCCTAATTACCGGAGCCTTACTTTAGCCTCTGTAGATTGCCCAAAATGTAAAGAGCTTATCCTTGGTACAAAAGGGTAAGCCACGATGTTAATAAGGAGGAGTGAATGAGTATAGAAGAACAAAAGTGGAGCAAGAAAAAAACGGTAGTCTTCTATCTACTATTCCCATTTCTATTACTTTATGTTGGCATTGCTCTATTTACCTTTTGGCTATATGACCGAGAGTTCAAGCCCCTGATGTGGATAGACAAGATACTGTGGCGATTAAGAGGAGCTAAATGCTGATTATGACGTTATCACCTTATTGGGATAAGGAACGAGGATGAGTAGATTAGACGAACCGCACAAGCAAGCCCTCATAGCTATCAAGGGTGATGGTCAAGGCGAAGGTGAATGTGTAGTCAACGGAATCCCAATGGCTATGATAGATGAGGGGATGTGCGATTTAGTGCGTTTCCTTAATGCTATCCCAGAGATTCAAACTACTAGCAGCTGCATAAACTTCCCAGATGTATGTGGCTACCGTGCTGCCTTTGTTACTATGGTTATACATGGTGACATCCTGGCTATAGCCAAGAGTATATTTGATGCTGTTAACAATGTAGAATACTTCGATATCCCAAGGCTAGTTCCTGATATTAAGGTAGAGATTACCTACTCTATGACTGACCATAATCCTAATATCCCTACTGTTACACTAGAGTCTCCTACCGAATGTATCAATAAGGTAACAGAAGCAATTAAGAAACTAGCTCACTATGTTAACAGACTAACCTACATAAAGAATAGGGGTTAATGATATAGGGGATAGTGAATGATACTACTGAAGGGTTTGAAGGGCTTTCTTGAGACTCTCAGGGCTTGGTTAGGGGGGATTTATCTTCCACGCTTCCTTATAATCTGTAAACACTTTTTACAAGTAACCTTACTCTTATCTGTTGTCATAGTTAAGGACTGATGGCTATTGTTCATCCCGCAAAGAGTAGAATGGTTAGACTGCCTGAGATAACTTGCTTTGTTAGAGGGCGACATTCTTTTGAAGAAACTATCACTGTGGTCAAAACTGTGCTTCAGATGAATTATATCCTTCACTTTACTTAATAATATGCCACCTTACTTAATTATGTCAAGACCCCCGAGGGAGTAGTAATGATACTGCCTTGAGGGGTTAAGGGGCTTGTTTAGAGAGATTTAGGCAGGGCTGGTGAGCTTACGACATCTCGCCTCGCCATTTTGTCTGTTATGGGAGCCAGTTATATCGTTCTCACTGACTCGCCCAAACTTATTGTGCTTCCCATCACTAGGTTGCTTTCACCCTGCCCATTACTAATTTACAGGATACTACTTAATTATGTCAATACCCCATCTACTATGTTAACAAGCTAAAATCATTTTCTTTAACATTATGTTAGAAAAGTATTGACAACTATATAGGGTTGTCTATATACTGTAAAATATAGGTTGCTTGATAAGGAGATAAAAATGAGAGAATTAGACCCTAAGGGATGTCAACAGTGGGTTTATGAGGGTTCAGTATACTCATGGTTGATACTTCGTGGTAAACTATGGGTATGCGGGCAATATTTAAAGAAGCAATATTGGATAGCTTCAGGAAGGTGGGGGCTGTGTTAGGGGTGGCGGAGCTTGGGTGGTCTATGCTGCTGGTAGTGAAGCCAGAATATGGAGACCTGTTACCTATTAGGATAGATAATCGTGTTTGGTATGGGGTAGCACTGGTAATTATAGGAATTGCCTTTTGGCGAGTATTAAAGGTAGCTAGCAATTACAAAAAACAACTAGAGTCACCTGATAATATACGAATAGTTTATGATGATGGCCGCTACCCAGACTGTAGAGAAATTAAATCGATTACAGAAACAACTAGAGAGGAAACAATTAGAGTAGGGTATACTACAAGAGCTACAGAGGGCATTGAAGACCCGATAGTATTGCCTTCCACACTATTCCAAATTACCAAACCAAAATATATCAAAGTAAAGATAAAATCATCACCATTAAGCCCTATGGTTAAAGCCACTAAAATCCACTATGGGAGGAAACCTGAATACTGGGTAAATGTGTTTAGGCATATAATTGGAGTCCCAGAGATAGAGATATGTTATGAGAATCTCCCACCTTATAAAATACCGATATCTAGTAGCAAATATGAATTAACCCTAATCGCAAGAGGGACTGGTAGTGAGAATACCGTTAAAACACTCACTATTATTGTAAGTAAAAGTTACGACCTGAAAATCATACCAGCAGAGGATATTCCTTGGAGATAATAATATGACTTGTAAATATTGCGGTTCACCAAATGTAGTCAAATTCGGCACTTTTCAGGGCATACAGCGTTATTGGTGTAAGGACTGCAAGCGGAAATTCGCTGATAATAGAGCCTTGCCTAAGATGAAAACAGACACGAAGATAATATCGGCAGCCTTAAGTTGCTACTTTGGTGGTATGCCTTTAGACGCTATCCAGAGGCATTTACAGCAGCAATTCGGAGTCTATTACTCGGAAATGGGTATCTATAACTGGGTAAAGCGGTTCTCAAAAGAGGCAGTAGACAGGATAAAGGACTTTCACCCTATTGTAGGGGATACTTGGCTTGCCGATGAGACGATGCTAAAGGTGGGCGGTAAAAAGATATGGTTTTTTGACGTGATAGACGAAAAGACACGCTATTTACTAGCTTCCCGATTGGCTCAAAGCAGGACAATCAAAGAAGCAGCCTTAGTAATGAACGAAGCTAGAAAGAGGGCGGGTAAATCACCTAAGAGGATTATTACTGATAGGCTAGCAGCTTACATAGAGGGGATTGAATATGTATTTGGTGGTAGTGCAAAGCACGTTCAGAGCAAACCTTTTACCGATATTGATTCTACTAACATTATTGAACGCTTTCAGGGAACATTGAAGGACAGGACAAAGATTATACGTGGCTTCAAGAATCTCAAAGCAGCCGAGCTACTAACCGATGCTTGGCTAGTCCACTATAACTTCTTTAAGGAACACGAAACATTAGGGAATATCCCGCCAGCTCAAAAGATGGGGATACCTATACCTTTCAAGAATTGGGCTGAAGTAGTGAGCCAAGCAAAGGTTGCTTTACCTACAAAGCCAAAGCTCTTAATGATTACAAGGGCAAAGCCTATCAAGAAGAGGAAACACCCAAAGAGAAAGCCGAAGGGCTTGAAGCAGAGAACATATATTGCAGCTAGTCTAACAACACTTAGAAAATAAAGGATTAACAGAATGAGAAGAAGAAAAACAATACGAGTGAAGGGCAAGTTATTGATTTATTCTCCAACACGCAAAGGCTATATAGACCCTGAAGACCATAGCGGTGCTGGATTTAGCCCATCGGTTGTATGGAGATTCCGCAAAAAACCACGCAGGGTAAAGCAACATAAACGTAGAAGGTAAGCAATATGTCAAGTGAATTTTGGGGGATGACAGCTTTCTTAATTACTACACTGGTTTTTATGGGAACTACCCTTTACCTCTACCTAAAACTAGACCAAGTACGAAGACAAGCAAGCCAAGTCCAACGAAAAGCCCCCCAGTCTGAGAATCTTGATAATGAGAAAAGGAAACCCAAGCAAGAATGAAACAAACAACACCACCGCCTAAAGGTATGACAACTTGTGTTTTCACATTTTCTATTATAGGTAAATTGCCATGAGTAAATCAACCACGTTTATACTTAACCTTTATGAGCCACGAGGTCGGGGGTATCAATGCCAAAACAAACCAGTCGTTACTGAAGATGGCAAACTCTATTGTAGAATTCATAGTCCTGAATATGTAAAGGCTAAGAGGGTAAAACAACAAGCTAAATGGGATAAGGAATCAATGGAAAGGCAAACCCAATATGCCTTAAAGGGTGCTCGTTACGCAGCCACAGAAGGATTAACCTTAGAGGAACTCAAGCAGGTTACTCCTAACCTCATAAGAGAGAGAATACTATCCCACGATGTTAACAAGCTATAAGGAGGGATAAAGTATAATGGCAAAAAGGCATCGTGTAAAAATGGAGTTTCGACACAACCGTAGGGATAAGTCCAGAACTCCTAAGACTAAACACCACGAAAGGAGAGGTGCTAAATGACTGAAGCAGTAATAACAGAATTAACCTGTTTAAGATGCGGACGTAAATGGTTTCCACGAAACCCCGATACTCCTAAACATTGCCCTAAGTGTAATTCCCCTTATTGGAATAAACCCCGGGGAAACGATGTTAACAAGGTGGAAAAGAAATACCGGTTAGTGTGCCTTAGATGCGGCCATACCTGGGAATCTGTTAATAAACACCCTACCCGGTGTGCTAAGTGTAAATCACCTTATTGGGATAAAATTAAGAAGGAGGAGTGATGACAAAAGAACTACATACAGCGGAAGAAACACGAGCGCACTTTAGGTCTGTAATCCCCATATTAACCAACTGCGTTATTTGTCTTAACAATATAGACTCTCAAGAATCTGATAGGGGTATTATTGAGTTTTATGACGGTTGGTTTTGGATTTGTAGTAAGTGTCGAGAGCTATTAAAGGATAAGTTACTAGACATGACACAATCCGATGATTGGGGAAAGCAAGAAGTTATCCCTTATTCTAAATCTAGTCGTAAGCGCTGGCTTCAATGGTTACAAAAAGAACACAGTATCACCTTATTGGGATAAACCTAGGAAGGAAGGTTAACCCTGTTGTGCCTTGTTCCTATGTGGGGATTCTTATTATTGTAAAGTAGAATAGTAGGGCAGAGGGAATATAGAGTTGGAGGGATATGATAGCTTAGCAGTAAAGCGAGTACTAAACAGTATGCCAGAACAAGTGAAGGAAGTCATGGAGTCTGCCAAGCAATCGGAAACTTTTGAAGCTATCAAAGTCTCAGGTGTAAGACAGCGTGGCGACCCAATGTTGGTAGGAGTAGCAGGGGGGAGGAACTTTCTACTCGCTATGTGGTGCAACCTTGATGGAGGCTACTCAATAGGAGCCACTACGGCTAAACTTATCTAGCGTAGCTAGGATTGGGCTATCTTGGATTTTAACTGACGAGATTTAGGCTTTGGTAACAATGGGGCAACACCCATCAATGTTACAAACCCAACCATAACAATCCTGTATCCGATTGTCATTTCACCCCACATTGCCATAGTTAGTGCCAAGAACCCACCAAAGGCAAATCCCATAGCCCAAATCCCTACCTTATCAACTAATTTCATTACTCACCTCCCATTTCTTTTAAGTATAGTAACCTACTTCTATTATGTCAATACCCCCTACTATGTTAACAAGCTGAAATACATTAAGAAATGCGAAAACCGCCACTTAGGACGGTCTCGCACCCTTACGCCCGAAGGCTCAGGGGTATTCAAGTTATTAGTGTAGCATAACCTTTTCTTCTTGTCAATAACCCTGGGGAAGTTAATAAGGATTCTAGCTCCACTAAGCACTGAGAGGCACGAGAAAGGGCATTGAATCCTTTGGGAGTATCAAGATACCACTCCAATCGTTTCATCAGCCTTTAACGCATTACTTATTACAAAATCTAGATTCGCCTCATCCAGTTGGAGTAATCCCCACCATTCTCGGAAAGGTTTACAATCCCAGTACATAGCCTTAATCTGATCCCCAGTCATTCCTTTCTTAGAGTACCTCATAAAATCGTGAGGAAGTTGCTTTAGAAGATTAGCTCTTACTGCGGGCATAGGACCGATTGAGAGCTTCCGGGCAAGGTTCACCTGGTCTTCTAAGGGCATACTCAAGATTTTGTCCCCAAGAACACTATCATAGACTTTCAGTTGCAGTTCTTTTGACTTCTTCAGGGCATTCTTAAATCTCTTTGGTATTCTCAATGTTTCGCCTCCATAACGAAGTTGTCACGTCTATTCTTGTGTTGCCGGTTATTCAATCGAAAGTTCTCTTTCCCTCCATGCCATTCGAACTTCACTATATCGCCCGTCTTCTGCCGGAGATCATACCTGAAAGTGACTTCTAAATTACCCTTACGATAACGCCTGATAAAACTCCGCACGTCCTCTGGCGGCGAATGAAACCTATCCGGGTTGCGCTGGCCATCATGAACTAGCTCAAATCCAAGAACCTGAACCAAGTCTCTTTCCATATCGGTCATCATGTTTATAACCTCCCTTCCCGAGAAAACTTGGACGACTTATCCCGTCTCCGTTTTTCCTGTGGCTGTTGTCTCTCTGTCATCTCTAAATCGGTTAGTGGGCGAGTCTGGCCTGTCTTGTTACCGTTCTTGTATTCCTCCATTATGGGTTCGCCTGTATCAGGGTCCATAGACTCTTCCCAGATTTCGTCTTTGGTCTTATTCCATGATAGAGGAGCCACTAGAAGTGCCAACCCTATCGCCAAGAACAGCCAGCCTAGCCCGAACCACATGGTAGTCATTGCCGGAGTAGGAGCTTCATAGCCAACCCAAGCATAAATCGCTGTGGCTACCCATACCGTTCCGGCTGCGATGCCTAGCCACATTTCACGCTTCCAGAGATAGAGTACTATGAAACCAATCGCCACCAAGAATAATAATCCGAACATCAATATAGCCTGCATATTCCCTCCTATCTTTGCTGTTGCATAATCTATTGAATAACCAAAGTCATTGTAACTCCACGCACTAAAGTAATATATAGTTGTGTCTAGGTTTAGACCTTCTATTATTGTCCAGGTACCATTACCACTATATGCAGGTAGTCCTTCTGTTGGTGATGTAGGATACCCAGACTCTCTATATCGTATTACTGTTATATTGGCTGCAACTCCCATAGTCCATGTTAAGTTCACCGCAGAAGTGCCAATTGCTGTAGCTGTAAAGTTAGTTGGAAGAAAAGGTAGAGCCAGCGTAGTGAAGTTTAGTGCTGTACTATTACCTCTACCCCCAGCGTTGATTGCAAAGGCACGCCAGAAGTATGTAGTGTTGGTAAGCAGATCGGTTATTTCATGGTCAAAAGTTCCCAAACCAAAACTACCTGTGTCTGCCCAGTTGTATGTATAATTCCCTACTGTCAACCCCCATTCAAATCCTATAGTGCTGGCGTTCTCATAACCTGTGAGTGTTATCTCCCCATGTAGTATTCCTGAAACGCCAGTAATTCCCGTAGTATTGTAGGCCGTTACATTTGGTGCCACGATTGCCAAGAAATAGCCTCTATCAGTAGTAGAGTTTTGTGAAATAGCACCAGGCATACTTACTATGCCTTGATAATACCTACCATCTGGTGCTGCTACACCATTAGCGTCATTGTAGGGAGTCGAAACAGCTCCTATTATATTAGAGTAGTCTGCATCAGAGTCTGCAGCACTTCTTTGCCACTGTAAACTTAATGTGTCCACTCCTCTGTGTCCTCTGTTACTTGATGATGTTTGTTCAACTGCACCATCAGCATTAAGGACACATTGATAGTAGCGCCCGTCGCCATCGTTCCCTTGCTGCCCTGTTAATGTGAGAGTAACATACTCGGTACTTGTGCCGTCGGCGGCATCGGCATTACCCGGCGTTATTGTAGGTGCTGGTGCTTCTGTATCATCATAAGTAGAAGATGTCGCCCCATCAATGTTGGAATAGTCCTCGTCTGCGTCCCCCGAGGAGCGTTGCCATTGGTAAGACAATTCCCCAACAGTCCTGTAACCTCTATTGCTGGCTGAAGTCTGCTCTGCTGCCCCATCAGCGTTCAAAATACACTGATAATATCTCCCTGTACCCCCAGAGGTTGAAGTACCATCCAAAGACAAGGAAACGTGAGCCGTAGAATCGCCATCGGTTGCTACCGTACTACCAGGGGTAATTGTAGGCGCTGGAGCATCGGTGTCATTGTAGGTAGAATCAGTTGCCCCATCGATATTCGAGTAATTCTCGTCAGCATCGCCAGAACTTCGCTGCCATTGGTAAGTCAAGGCACCATGCCCTCGATACCCGGTATCTGTATCACTGTCTGGGCTATCACCTGAATCATTGAAGGCTTTTACCTTGTATGTTCTCAGTGTCCCATTATTAGCGCTTGTACCCGACAATTCCAAAGAAACATGAGCCGTTGAACTGCCATCTGAGGCTATCGTGCTGCCTGCTGTGATTGTCGGTGCTGGCGCAGAAGTATCATCGTAGGTAGCAACATCGCCTAGAGTATCTAATAATTCCCCATCACCATAGACCTTGTATCCCGTAGCCCCCTCGGACTTTATCCAATTCACTACTACCTTGTCGGTATGTTCGCCATCAGTAGCCGCTACATCCGTAGGTGCAGTAGGACAGGTGGTAAAATATAATGAATCAGACCACGCTCCTTCATTATCACCGACAATTTCCCTAGCCTGTGTCTGAAAGATATAATCGGTCAGAGCGTCTAAACTTGCTATGTCCTCGTAATAAGTAGAATCTGTATTTAAGGAGTTTTGCCAGTCTGTTTCAGTCCATGCCTCATGTACCAGTACGTCATCAAGCCAGAGGTTAGATGTGCCAACCTGGTTATAAAAGTAAATATTCCCATTCCAACTACCAGAAGCTCGCATAGCTGCACCATCTGCAAGAAGCACATCATCTACATAGACATCATAAGTCCCAGCATCCCAATCTACATTCTTGACTTCAAAGTGCACCAATGTATCATAATCACCAGCAGCTCCATACTTATGATGGTCAGCACCATCGTAGGTATCTAATTGTTCATCCTCCCAAAAGCTGAAGTTTATAACCTTTATCCCATTGCCGTAATAGATAATAAACCTGGCAGTATCATTCTTCCTAACCCAAATACTAAGAACTTGACTATTTGTTAATGGAGCTTGAGTAAAATAAGCACCAGGGTTATCTGTCCCAACTCTATAAAATCGTGCTGACCTAGTGCCAGAATGAGAATAGGCATCGTCAATCTTAACTGTGCTACTACCAGCATCCGTAACAGTCCATGTTATGCCCCCACCATTCGTATCTAGGTCATCTTCATCTTCACCCCACTCAAAGTCGTCTTTTTGTATAACTTCCCCATACCTGAACCTCGCCTCACAGTCATTACCCTTATCGTCTGTTATGATTCCGTTTAATCTTGCGGTAGTGGAACCTATGTTAGAGGCTGCCTGACACTCTGCTTCGGGAGAGAGAAACCCTATGACATGAATGATGTTATAAGGCACAGACAGTGTACTTTCATAGGCAAAAACAAAGTCCCCATTCATACCCTCATATTCTTCATAATAAGCCTGCAGATTGTATGGGTATTCAAATGAATCTTCCGAATATAGCACCTCAGTTGCAGAGGAATCCCAGGAACCATCAGAATAGACTTTACAGTACACCCAACAATCAGAACCAGTGGGGAAATCCCAGATGGCATATGACCAGCTACATACCAAGTCCCCGTTTAGTCTCTTCGTAAGAACAGGGGTCGACTTAGTAGATAATAAGGTCGCCTCGATTGTCGATTCCCCCCCCCATGAGCCTGAAGTCCTTATTACGTGTTTAATGCCTCCTGCAGTCGCCCTAAAAGCCAAATGTATATCATCGCCTATACCAACCGCCGATAGCATACCAAAATACCCACTGCCTGAACCATTGCTTAAATCGCTTGTCGTAGCATCTTGTTGGGCTTCCCATGAATCCCCATCCCATTGATAGCCTTTTATTACCTCCTCGCTTGTAGCACTTCTATAAACTATGCAGTACACTTTACCTGAAGTTTGAGCAACAGGTATTACAAACCAATCGTCTTCCGTATCAAAAAACTCATAAGGAAATCCTGCCGCTGTACTCCACGTCCCATCATTCGTTGATGATTTAATTACTGTTGGATAGCCATAATTTGATTGGTCGCCCGCATAACCTATCCAAACATATCCATTGGAATCTATCGCTAACTGTATATCATTGGCAATCACAGTATTGGCTAAAACAGTCTGTTCTACCTCGCACCAGGTAATACTCCCATCACTTTGAGGTGTCCCCCTACGATAGGCAATACCCTTATAATCTGGACTGTCTAGAGCCGTGTTCCTCACATAATGAACATAAGTCCCATCGAAAAACACGTCATAAGTAGCCCCCCTGTATGCCGCATCGCCTATCTCAGTTGCACTAGACCACGCCTCCCCATCGGTGCTAGTCTTAAAACATATATCCTGTTCATCGTCTATATAGAGTTGCCAATATCTCCCCGCATCGTAAAAAGCCCCATGCTGAGAGGTTAAGCGAATATTGTATGGAGTATCACTCTGGGCAACTGTACTAATTAGCGGGTCGGCCAGCACCACATTACCGAGGGGCAATATAGTAACAAGAAGCGTAAGTGCCAATAAAATTCCAAGTATCTTCTTCATCGCTTAACCTTCCTGTGAATCATTTGCCTTTTTTAGCGGCCTGGCAAGTTCGATTATGTTTTCGCCCCTGTTCAGCCTTGCCAAATATCCGCTATTAAGAGCTATCCCTATTATTATCGACCAAACTTTAAGCCATTTTCTATTTGCTATCTTCAATATCTTCATGGCTGTCTCCCTCAGCAAGTATAGCCATATCCTCAAGTTTCTCCCTTACAGCCATATCTAGGTTAGCATCAGGAAATGTTACTGCCTTATCCTCTATGCTACTTTGAAGAAGTGCCATTCGGCCATCAGGTAGATATCTAATCCTAAGATTATTCTCAGGAGCAGGATTACTCTCAGGAACAGAAGATGTACAACCAATAGTTAACAACAATACCACTACTATAACTAACAAACCTTTCTTTGCCATATAAATTCACCTACCTTGGTTTTGAATAAATAGATTAGCCTTTTCATCTCGCTACCCTTGTAACTCTCTGCTTTTCTTCCAATCTCTTCAAAACAACTTTCATTACCTTTTCGTCTGTATGAACTCTTTGGGCTATTTCCCTTAATGTGCTAGGCCCATTGTCGCTCAAATCGTTCAGTACCTCAAATTCCTTGCCTTCTCCCCCATACTCGTCCGCCTTCGTTTTCCCCAATTCAGTCAGGGCATAATTGGAGTATTTCGCCATGCGTTTACTCCTTACATGGTCTATTGTCTTTATCATCTGATCAAATTCATTCATTTTAAAACCTCATATGCTTGGTATGGTATAAATCGTAGAAACATTTCCCCCCAAGATATTCTCGCGGCTCTCTGCCATTTATCGGGATAATGAGAGGCTTGAAGCGGACATTACTAACCACAAAATCAGCCCCCGCATACATCCCTCTACTCACTACAACGATGAACTCGTCCGGTCTTAGAGTTTGCTTGCAGTATGTCCTTAATTTCGCATATTCCAGAAATGCCTTAACGTCTATTTCATTTTCCTTGACGTGCGTTCCCATGAACAGAAGATCTAAATGCCTCCAGACGGTGCAAAGAGTCCCAACAAATTTATTTGTCCGGCTCATCGGGTTGCGGTTATGAGCCACCTTTTTAAGTTCACTAATATAATAAACGGCTCCCTTAAACAGATCGTACCCTTCCCCTTCAAGAAGCCACTTGGTAGTCTCTTCTTCCATGAACTGCGCCAGCTCCATTTTGTCTGCTGACTCCTCTATTCCCGCGACTCTTTTCGCCTTCGCTATGGCACGAATGGTATCTATGATTTCATTCACCCCGAATAATGTATATTGACCAAATAACCTGTTGGGCTTGAAATCCAAGATTATCGGGCGGTTGAAAGCATATTTGAAGATAGAGGCTGTGCTAATACAAAAGAGGTCTTTCCCTCCGCCAGGTTCTCCACTAACCAACATTACCCCCCTGGCTATGGTGTTAAGTTTCTCAATAAATTGCCTGGCGGACCATGAAAGACCTTCCCTAATAGAAAAGCCCTCATCATGGCCGTCATTCTCATCATCAGCAAATTCAGGTTCAGCCCTGCGTACCACATCTATCATAGCCCTTTAATCCTCCCTTCTTCTGCGTCTATATCCTCGGTAGCCTTCTGTGCCTCTTGCTTAGCCTGTTCTGCTGCAAATCTCCCTAACTGCCCACCTACTGACCTACGGAACGTCAATACATTCTCCAAAAATATCTCACAAAGAGACTTTTCCCCGCTTAACACATCCTTATTTAATACAGATGCACACGTCATGGCTAGGCTAAACGGCTCCACAGCAGAGTTTGATATGTTGGAGTATTCCCGTAGCCTGTTACGGGGGGTGTTATACATATTATCGGCTATTAGCTTCCTTGCCCCTCCATCGTTATCCTTCTTTTCCCTTATATAATCTATCTGGTCTTGGATGTCTCTTAATGTTTTTGTGAAACCCGCAAACATCTCCTCTAAATCTCCATTCTGGGAGGGTTTCTTCTTTGGGTTATCCTTCATCATATTAGCCTCCCTTGTAAAGCAGAATCAAGATTACAATACTCAAGACGATGCTCCCAACGCCCATAATGTATTGAACATTCTTCGTCATTAAGTTTCCCAATACGTGCATAATCTGCTTATTCTGCTTGTCGAGTTCTTCCGCTCTTATCCCAGCTTGAAGGGCATCCATCTGCCTTGTATGAGCCTGAGCTACAACCGCTGTTACATCAGGCTCATGCTGACGAAGCCAGGTACGTGGGCGAGGGTCGTTCTCGTCGAAATGTACCGTTCTTATAGGCACTCGGGTAGATTTGATTCCCAATAAGGGAGTTTCAGGATAGAATGTCCATTCCATCGCCGGGGGGACAATCAGTTTCTCCCCAAGAAGGCGATGCTTATCATCATCTGATAAATTATCAAATATCGCCTTTTGTGCATCGTCTGTTGGGAGTCTATAATCGCCTTTCCCTACCCTTACCCATCCGTCCGGTGTCTCTTCAACTACTTTCGTTAGCGGCCAACCTGTATTCCTATGAACTACGGTTTTGACTTTCCCGACAACAAACAAGCGATATTGCTGAGTCTTTTGGTGTATGATAGCAAATGCCACTGCAACCCCAATGGCAACGGCAAAAGTAATAAAATACCATGAGCCTATTTCAATCGTCATTATTTAACTCCTTATATAAGCCTCCTGTTTTGCCCCCTAGATGGGAGGACTTCACCTAATTATAACATTATTTCCCGTAAGCTTTTCGACCTTTACGCATCCGATACTTGCCACCCTTGGGTCCCGTGTGGAGCTTACCCTTCTTCGCCTTTTTTTTCATTTTGACACCTCCCTTAATTCTTGTTTGCCATCTAATTGTATGGCTTATAGTTAACAAAGACATACCAATCGCCACCTTCACCCTTCACTACACGAGCTTTATGCCCTTTGGCCCGCTCACGGTTAGCCCTAGCCCTTGCTTCCGGTTTGCCAAAGTGAACTGGCACTCTCCAGTACCTCTTACCATCAAACTTCCTTGGCATCTTTCACCCCCTTTTACTATAACATAATCGACCTTATTCTTATTCCGCTACGAATTTGAACATCTTAGTACCTCAGACAGGACAAATGCCTCGTACTGCCTTTCTCCCATTCCTCATCACGACATTCTGAGGGTTCTTAATCTCTCTCTTGGCTCTGCACTTCATACAATACGCCTGCATATCTCACCTCCTTTCTTATTTAAACCGACGATAAACAAGCCATCTGTCTGGCCAATTAGAATACTTCAGCCTCACAATCCTCACTAGATGCCCATTCTTCCGCTCCTGTTTAGCTCTTGCCGATGCCTCAGACTTCTTCTCGTACCAGTGAATTAAGTCATACCTCTTACCCCCAAACACTCGTGTTTTTTTGTACTGTACTGCCATATCTCATCTCCTTTTCTTTGTAGGTTTACACTTGCCTAAGCCCCTGCCTGTTCTTGGACCTTTGCCTCGTGGTCCTGTTCCATCTCTATTCGGCATAATTAGTCTCCTTTCTATTTCTTCTTAAAGTCCTCTGGCCATAATCTCTTCCATGCAGATGATACACTAATACCTAATTCACCAGCATAACATTCTGCACTTCTCATCTTCCATGCAAATGACTTCTTAGGCTTCTTAGCTTTCTTAGTTGTCCTGATAGGCATTGTTTACCTCCTGTACTTTATATTTCGCTCTCTTAAACACTAAGGGAAGATTCTTTGTCCTTTCAAGTAAAATAGCCTTATATCTGTCCCTTGCATTATACCTATTTATAGTGGGGAAATGCAGCACTTCAAAATCACCATCCCGTATATTCTCAAAACCCCACTGCCGTGCTTCCTCTTCTGAGTTATGAACTCCATGCACAATAGGACGACCCGATGACTTCTCTACAGCACATACCCAAATTGCATCACTCATTTCTTCCTCCAGAAAGCCAAATACTTCGTTCTACCATCCTCTAAAATCGTGGCCACAACAACCTTCCTGTTTTTCTTCGCTCCGGCTCCTTCGGCCTGCGATTTGAGGTTAAACTTCCCAAAATACTTGTACCTCTCTCCCCGATACTCTACTATCTTTGGGATAGTGTATCTAAGTTTAACTGTCGGTATTTTCATATCGCCACCGTACTAACTGATTTTTTGGTTCTATGCCCTCCATTACTTCTTCTGGGTACCCTAGATACTTTCATTGGAGACGAGGCGGGGATGCTCATTCCTTTCGTCGCCCCAGCAATACTAGAACCAGCGACAGTCTTTTCTCCTCCTCCTGTGAAGGATATTCGCTGGCCATAATCTTCTATCAAAATATCTACCACGCCCAAGTCCACGCTAACAGTCTTGGGAACTTTGGACGCAGACTTGCCTATCATCTGTATCGTTTTCTCAGGCGTTCTTTCGCCAGTCCGCAGCGCCCCTAAAGGTGGGTGCTTCAAAGTAATAGGCTTCTCCTGTGTCCAAGGTGGTGGGATATATTTCCAAAATAGCCCTTGTTTCCATGCTATTGAGCCTTCAGTTATCTTATAGTATTTCTTGCCTTTTGATGTAATTAGTATAGGAGGTGGGGGAGGGGGACGCGAGGGTGTAGGAGTAGGCGTTGGAGTAGGCGTTGGAGTAGGCGTTGGAGTAGGCGTTGGAGTAGGTGTAGGAGTAGGCGTTGGAGTAGGCGTTGGAGTAGGTGTAGGAGTAGGCGTTGGAGTAGGTGTAGGAGTAGGCGTTGGAGTAGGTGTAGGCGTTGGAGTAGGGGTAGGCGAGGATGGGAGACTAGAAGTAGTAACTGTTGAAGGAGTAGTAGTCCTAGTAGGAGTTACAGGTGTAGGCACCCTTGCAGTCAACGGTACTGTTTTTACAGTTGTAGCAGAAATGCTTGGCAAATTTGTTGTAGGTCTAAAATGCGTCATGCCAGAAGTTACCTTAGCAGATAGTAGAGAGGTGGCAAGTGCTGCCTCTACAAGTCTCAAGCTCAATAAACCTAGATTAAGATAGTAGAGTCGAGGATATGTTTCCTCAAACCGTGCCTCACCCTTTCGCCATGCTTCCACTACCCTCTCTATGGTTTCCTCATATTCAGCAGTAGCTCTCTTTACAATATCAGCCCTGTCCTGCTCACTTAAACTACCAATCATATCCTTAATTTCTTGTTGTACAACCGCAACTTCTTGAGTAGAAGGACTAAATGCTGTTTTTTGCTGGCTATTTATAATCTCCCATGCTTCCCTTGGGGTCATTTTGTCAATTGCCTTATCCGAATAGCCTAAACTTCCCAACATTGACTCCATAGATTTTGTAATCATGACAGGTACTTTCGCAACTGTCTCGGGAGCTACAGATGCCTTTGTAACTGCATCCATAGTCTTGGCATAAATATCCTTGCTATATTCGCCCCAAATACGCTGAAACTCCTCAATTATGTTCTTTTCAGTAAGGGCTTTCCCTTGCTTCCTCAAATTAGCTCTAGCCTGTTCCAATGCTTGTTCTCCCTCTACACTATTAACTTTCTCTAGGTTTTTTAGACTAGCTGTTTTTAATTCAAAAGGCTTTGTGCCACGCCAGAATAAGCCTTGAGTAGCCATCCCTGATGGTGGTTCGCTAACAGTTACCTCATACATATGCCATCGCTTTGGGTTAATGAGGCTTTTAGCTGATTCGAGTAATGCCCTCCTTGCCAAAACAAGAGTTTCAGCCCTAGAAGGTGCTCCTAATCCTGCTTGTGATGCAGCATCAGTAGCCACCACAACACACTCAAGTTTACCTAACTTCGGGTCAATTAAATCAAACCCACCAGTTGGTACATCCTTAGCATATGACCACTCATTCTGCGGAACAGCATTGAAGGATTGATCTAGAGTAGTAAACTCATCTAGTATAAACGGTTCGGTAGTACCTATCGGAGTTTCCCAATACTCAACATGGTTAGTACCCTCAACAACCTTACCCCAATCCACTTCAGGTACAGTTCTTACAGCAATAACCCCCGGCTTTGGGCCTACTTTCTTTGAAAAATACCCTTCATATTTCTGGTAGGCATAAGTTAAGGCTGCATTCCGTGAATGAAATAGTATCCTATCAGTAGGAGTTACCTTGCCAGTGGCTTTTAACTGATTTATGGCAACCCCAATGTCAGGGGTAACAGTATAAACAGTTCCCGGTAATTCATTAGCCGCAGGCGATACTGTGGCAAAAAGCACCGTCTTCCCATCACGCCCAACCAATGCTATGCTCTCCCCCTTACTTAAAGTCAGGTATTGCCCATCCCTTACTAATGACTCGGCTTGTTCAAGAATCCGTTCAGCCTCTCCTTGTTCAAATGGTTGTACTTCACCCTTCTCAAGATGTTTAATGTACTCCTCGTAAGTCTGAAGGTAGCCTTCTAACTCTAGTGCCTCACTCATCTTGCCTTGAGCCTTGAGTTGGGCAATCGTTGCTTGTGCCATTTCCTGCAACTTGTAAACATCTGGGACTCGCCCCTCATGTGTACCAAGCCTGACTCCCTTGACGGTCCCTCTTCTAAATGCCTCTAATATCTCTTGACTTCCTCCTGTTTCATATCCCGGCCCCATTAACCCTGCTGCCTCTCCAACCCCTGGAGTGGTAGCAGTATGTACTCTATCCAAAATCAACCACCCTGGAGCAACAAAATGCATACCCAGCGAAGATTCAACTGGATTAGGCCTTAGTTTATGAAAGCCATATGGGTCAACTCCATACTTACCTGCCCATGATGCGTCTACTCCCACATTAGGACCCACTATCTTTGTAATTTCTTTTTTAGCGTCTAGTGCCATATCTTGCCCCCCAGACACATCAAGGTCAATATCATGTACTTTAAATGGATAACCCTCCCCCCAATAGTATTTTGCCGCTACGCTTCCGCCCATACTTACTTTAGGGTGTTGCGCCAACCAAGCTATCAAATTCAAAGCACTCTGCCTTGTCATCCCTGGAACTTCCATAAGTGCTTCTAGCTCAGAATATGTTGCGGGTATCTTAACGTTCACCAATTTCTTCCCCAAAGTGATCATATCCAAGAATGCCGGCTTGGCATATTTTGGTTCCAAAAGATTGGCAATAGCCATTGTCTTGGCTGCACTTGATGCCCCACTTTTAACGACAGCTATAATCTGCGCCCGAACTTCTGGCGTAACCCCAGCAAAAAAATCACGTGGCACTTTTATTGGGTATAAATCAGAATATCCAGTTGTTAAAGCCCTTGATGGGAGGGTAGGAGTCTTTAGTGCTACTGCCTTAGTGTATTGGATACCAGCCCTGCCTGCCCTATATAAAGTACCCAATATTGGAAGATAGGACAAGCCCGTGAATATCCCGGCTACAGTTTTCTGTTCGGGAGTCCAATCTTTCCAATATATAATATCAGCAGTGGTCATACCTATGGGGAAACCCCACTTCAAGCCTTCCTGTAAAATAGCTGCCCCATAATATACCTTTGAAGTCAAACCAAGTAGGCGAGGCACCCAAAAAGGATACTGAAGTGCTACTCCTGCCCCTGTCGTTACCCCCCCTGCCGTTTCAACTGTATAAGGAACAAAAGAAACAGTCCCAAGAATTGTTCTCCCTGCTAGAACTGTAAGACCTTTAACAACTGGCAATGCTAACGAAGCTGCGATAGCCCCAAATAATACCCAATCTAGCGTTGATGCCCTCTCTGGCAAGGCATTAACCTGCCCTCCTGCTTGTGCCTTTCTTACATCATCTTCTTTGAAACCACCCCGAACCAAGATATTAGCGTTATATGGATTGTCAATAAGGTATTTGGTTATATCAAACTTGGTTATCTCCCCTTTATTGTTTGTAATGGCATAACTGTCTTTTAATTGCTGCGCTACATCATCAGCAATTATATTTTTATAAAAGGGAGAGATGATCGCTGTTACAGGGGCAGTGAGCATTGTTAAAAATATACTTTCTGCTGGGTTTTTGGTATCCTCAATTAAGGTACCTACCCTACGCTGTATCGCAACAATAGCACTAGACTGTGCAGGGTAACTAGCAAAAACTTTTGCAACTTTAACTTTCTGGTCATCTCCTAACTCCCCCCATATCTGCTCTACCGATTCCCCCGCAAGCCCCATCTTCTCAGCCAGTGATTCATCAATTATATGAACCTCCCTAAAAGCCGAACGTAGATTATTAGATTCAACCCCAGTAAGACTAACTCCTAACTCTTGGCCCTGATTCTTAGGCCTCCCTTGCCGTGCCCAGTTAAGGGCGCCTAAAGTTCCACCACTATTTTTATATGAATTGTAAGCCTCATTGTCCCCATCAGCATGGCCATATGCAATATATTCTCTATTAGAAGGGCCTACCCTTTCATTTAGATAATCTATTGTGTTACCTAACAAATTAACATACTCTACCAATCTCTCAACGTCTTTAGTATCATAGCCAAGGTTTACAAGAGTATGCCCACAGCCTTCTATGTCATCAAGATTATGTTCAATGAAACCTAGAATATCAATGCCACCTTGTGGCGAAATATAAGGCTTGATTTTAGAGTATTCCTTATTGGAGACACCTACAGTACGCACCATATCGCGGTATTGTTCTATAAATTCGGGGGTAGCTGGATTCAAAAGAGCATTTCTTGTCTTCTGGTTTGCCCCTATTTTATCTAGATATTGCTCAATCGTAAAATTCTCGCCTAAACTCTCATTATAGCCTGCTACTTGCAACTCAAGTCGCTCCCGCAGTGTTCTTATATCTATAGCTTCTCCCATTATTTCACTATACTCTGCAAGAGCCTTGTTATACGCATCAATGCCTCCGGAATTATATGCATCCACGAGAAATTTTGGGGCATCCGTACTTGTTATGAACTCATTGAATGCTACTTGTTCATCTTGTATTCTTTGTACCAAAACAGAAAAACCATCTGTTTGCACAATAGCTTGATATGATTCAGGAAGGGCTTCCCAGTCATCTTTGGGTAAGTTTATAGTCTCGCCTGTCTTGCCATCTTTTACCTCAACATAGTATTCTCCAAGCATGGCATCATAGCCCTGTGCCAATACCATAGTCTGTTGTTCTTCAGGCAAGGCATCAAATGCTATCTTGGGTATGATTTGCCCACCTCCCACATTAACAACTCCTACAGTCCACTCCCCATTTACCTTTTTAAGCCCCAAAGCCTCTTTCTCTGAGGCACTAGCATTTAGCCATTCTTCAGGGATTTGTTTACCAGTAAGAGTTGTAACTTTATCTTGCCAATATACTCCCCCGACTGTTTCTTTCTCTCCCCAAGACTCCTGCTCATAGCCCATCATCTTTGTCACCCAAGCCACCTTATAACCGCCATCCTTAGCCTTTTGTTTCGCCGATTCATCACTCAAAGCCTCAACAAGAATAGTTGAACCGTCTCTTAATTTCAGTTTATAAGTGTTAAGCTGTGTATAGCATGACCACCCTCTAGCAGTCGCCTCAGCTTCAGCAGCCGCCACTTTCTTTAATTCATCAGCAGTAGCACCTATCGTTATGTGCGGTATGCCTTCTATACTAGGCAACGAAGACTTAACGACTGCCTTCCCCGCAGAGATAGCCTCGCCTATATTCCCTCCTTGGGCTAATACAGCCTTTCCTGCCTTATATGCGGCTTTCCGTTGGGCCAAACTAGCAGGTATAACTATTCTAGTATCGCTTATAGACGGAGTCGCTACCTTTGTCCAATCACCAGCACTAACATCCTGCGGATTCCAACCTTGCGATGTAGCATATTTCTGTGCAGCATAAATATCCGCAGCACTAAAAACCTTATCAGCCCCTCCAACCCTGATAGTATATTGCATCTTATACAGGTCTCCTTATTAAGCTCGTCAACATACTCCCCATTGCCGAAACAGCCGATACCAAAACAATAGCCAAAGAAATGATAAACCCTGCTATTATGCACATCCAGAGAATACCTAATATCGCCAGCCCCAAAGAGCCAGAAAGGAAAGATGCACTCTCGGCTATCATTCTGGGAACCGTGACCGTAAGGAAGTTAAAAGGAATGATGATAATTGATAGAGGCCCTACTGAGGTCACTATCTGCCCAATGTTGAATCCTAGAGCCTGATTTATTGAACTGACCTCTCCAGTATAAACAGCCGCGCCTGTGGAATGAGGAACGGCAGAAGAAGCCCCATACCCTCTTGTGCATCCGGTAAAAGTCGTTGGAGTCGTTCCTGTGTACATAATCTCCTCATCTCCAATGTAGATATAATCCGAGTCGAGAAACCCATTCGTGGAAACGACAGGAAGTGTCGCATTCGATGACGATATGGGGGCAGTCAAATTAGTGTCTGCTATTCCCCCACCACCATTCAAAACAGCCATAAACAGACCGAAAAGAATGAGTGCTAAGAGAAAGAAGGCAATCGCTTTACCAGTACCTATCATAATGATGGTTTCCTCTCATAGTACAAAATAGAGACGGCAAGGGGGACATATATTAGATAGACCCACCAAGGGTAAATCCCCATCCTGTTGAATAAGACGATTAACCCTAGCCCTACTAGAGCCGTTATTAACTGGTGAGGCATCTTCCATACACAAACTCCCACGGCAATAACTAAGATAATTGAGGCAATTAAAACCCACATCAAAGGAATGGGAATCGGGTCTTTCCCGGGAAGTAAACCGGATATATAACTCAATGCTGAAATGACAGGATAGAAGACATTGGAATCAAGTGTCCCTAACCCTCCTGTGATAGATTCTCCTCCCGTTGTGGGCATGACATCTTGTGGGGTAGTCCAGTTTCCCGTAGTCACACCCGGGGGAGGTTGATAAGATGATGAGGTTAGAGGCCCCATAGAAGTTGCAACCCCGTCAACATTTGTTCCCCATGTGATTATGCCATCATTATCAGAGGCTCCCGATATGTCGGGTAAAGTTGTTCCCTGAATTATGTCTGCTGGCTCATATTCAAGATGAATAGTCCCATCAACGGCTATTAACAAATCAGTCGCATAAGGCATAACATTGTTTTGCATCCAAGTCCAGTTGTTTCCGTTGTCGTTCCATTCATAGGGGAAAGAGAGATAACCATGTTCGGTATAGCCACTAGCACTTGTAAGGTACAAAATACCTACGTGGTCTCCGTATGGAGTAGCCGATAATGTAGACAAACCTGTCGGAGTAAATAATGTGTATTCACTACTAAACTCCCACTCATTCAGATTCAATGCCACACTTCTAGCTGCCCCTGACCGTATATAAGTGACATAAACACAGTTTGCGTTATCATTGTATGATACACTTGGGCTGCTACCTGTTGGCGAAATCTGTATTGGAGAACTAAAAGTCCCATCTTCCCACCGTACCTCCAAATAACTACCTCCATCTGACCTTTCCCACACGATATATAAATTATCATCATCATCGGCAACAGAGCAGAAGCCAATAATTGTATAAGTAGGGTCTTCATACCGCCCATAATCTATCGTTTCGTCAGAACCCGACCATGAACTCCCGTTGTAGTACTTCCCAAATAGATACCAGTTGTAGTTAGAAGCCCCATCATCCTGACTCCATAAAGCATACATCTTATCGCTATTAGGATAGGCAGTTATAGTTTCACTATTGCCATTGGGAGAAGTTTGTCCAATTAGCAAGGGATACCCACCTTGTGTACTCCATGTACCATCATTAGCGGACGATTTTGTGATATAGGAATACTGAGAAACACCAAATGCCTCTTCATACACAATAACTGGGTAGTCATCCGTATCCGCCACCACTGAAGTTTCACCAACTATCCTATCTGCAGTGGTACAGGCAGTTCCTTGCCAATCAGCACTCCATGTTATCGTGCTATCCGATTCGGGTACTCCTCTCCTATATCTAACATAATCCTGCCCAGCTCGCTGACCACCATAGGCGATGTGCATATAGCTCCCCCTCAACCAAACACCTATCCCTCCATAACCTCCAATAGTGTCACCGGCTACTATTGATATGGTATTTTCCGAAGACCATGATGTCCCATCCGTAGAAGTCTTATAGTATATCGCTGTGTAACTAGCTGATTTCGTATAAAATGCCCAATAACGCCCACTTGCATAAAAGGTGAACCGATGTTGTGGACTCAAGTAACCGAAATAAGTATTTGATAGGTTTACATTTGAGCTTTCATAGAAGTTCTGTGTATCCTTCGCCACGTCAAAGTTGTCAACATAGAGATAAGCACCCAAGCCGTTAGACACTACATAAACAGTATGTATCCCTGATGTGAAGCTATCGTAGCTCATCGTCCATTCTTCCACATCGCCTGCACTAAGTCCGGCAACGGTTATCTCGCTAGTACCTGAGATATAGACACGATACGCATCCTCTTTGTAAAGTATGTTCTTGTCCGAGCCAGCAGAAGCATCGAAATAACCCGAAGCGAGAAGTTCCATAACATAAGTCAATTCAAGTTCAGGATCGTCAGGGGTTGTAATATATCCGTCATAACCCACTATGATAGGAAAACTTGATAATGAAGTCGCTCCCATATAGAAGATAAGGGATTTGTCCTCATGTGCCGCCAAATCTGTCACGAATAGAACCTTGTCATTAGCCAGCATATGAGGTAGGGGAACCCCATCCCCTGTCAGCACTCTGGTATCAAGTCCAGTCGCGCTGATAAACCCATAATCACTTAACATGGAGGCGTTCAGGGAGGCTATTACAGGAAGATTCGTGTAATCATTACCTTCTGATTCGACTACACTAAGATTCCCATAGTAATATGCAAAAACGGGGACAGCAATAAGGAGGATAATTACCATCCCCAGAATAAATCCTCTCAAAATTCTTTTCATCAGCTTGAAGTCGGCTTATAGAGTATTTCAAACAGAAGAAGGAACCCCGCTAACAATCCAGCATAAACAGTGATTGATAATGGGACACCTAAAGCCCAACCTATGGCGACAACAACCCCGAATAGAAACATTATCGGCTTATACGAGTTTATCTTCCGGCAAAATACTATCAATCCTGCAATTCCTATCCCATAAATCACAATCGTTGTGGCAAGCCCTCTATCAACTCCAAGAAGATTACCTACTGGAGTGCCAATGTCCAAAATCGTGCCTTCGCTCATGCTTTCAAGGTCTGTTGCATAGGTATCATCTCTTGTTATATCGGGATAATGAGGCTGGAATACATTACCATAAAATGCACCAGCTCCCGTCTCTGCAAACCCCGGTATGACATTGATGAAATATGCCTCACCGTCCACTGTTAGATAGGAAGCAGTTGAGGTCGTTTCTACCATGTCTATGTCCCAATCAGCCTCTAATCCCTGTGCTAGGGCAAGTATTTTTGTAGTAACTAAAGATTGTGTTTCAGACAAAGGATTAGATTCCCAGGTGAAAGCCGAGGTTGAAGTGTAAGGAAATGAGCCTCCCCAATCAACCATCGGATTACCTGAAAGAATCATTGTGTAATCATCATCCCAAGTCGGGCCCTCACCAGGCGCAAAATAGAGTGCGGCTACTCCATGACCATAGCCATTGTCGTTGTAAGGATACGGGGCTGTCCATGCCAATTCCTCTGCTCCATCCATCAATCTAATAATGTAATTCACATCAGCCTTAGAAGACGGAGGCGTTGGGTAGTCTATGTTGTAGTCTATGATATAAAGTTGGTCGCCTGTAAGTTGGTAATTCTCATAGGCGTAAACTGCATTTATGGACAAAGAATCAGGAGCCGTCATCGCCAGAACAGGCGTTAACATCGCAAAGGTAGCCAGAACAGCAATAAATACTGGAAAGAACCACCTTGTTAACATCGTGTTAATTTGCAACAACTTCACGCTATTACTCCTGAGAGAACTAGGACATTGAAGGCCACAATTCCACCCATTCCGATATTAAGGGGCTTAAATAGCGTTTGCCTGAATCTATATATAAGATACGCCACCAGACAGGCAAGCCCAGTTTTAAGTAGCATGACGCCCCAAATCGGCATAAACCCTAATAGATACCCGTACCAGTTACCCTCAAGAAAACCATGAGAAAGGGCATACGCTGTTATCAGGGCATCAGCTATATTCAAGCCCAAGAAGATTAAAAGCCATTTCTTCTTAGTACGCCTTGAAATCATCCTTAAAGTTAGTTCCATAAGAATCACCTTGTTAACTTCGTATTTCTTCCTATTTCTTACTGCGAGTACTACGAACGTTGAGGTCTGACCATCTTAGCAATTCGTTACCTTTTCGGGAGTTATATGTATGATAAACTGAATTCCAGTCATAATAATCTCCCTTCGCATAAATGGTCTTTCTACCTCCAAGTTTAGTATCCACATAATACTTTGACCTAGCCATATTTTACCTCCTTTTATTTATGATAACTCAAGACATATCTAATCTGTCTTGTTACCATGACCATTTTATAGCCCTTCTTTTTCAGCCGTGCCGATTCTTTTTCGGCTCGACTCCTATCTGTGTATTCTTTTTGAGACATTATTTTCTCCCCCAGTTCTTAAATTCAGTTGGGTGCTTTCTCTGGTAGTGATGTCGAAGCCATCTTAATCGCTTTTGAGCTTGCCCATGTTTTAGATACTTTCTAGGGCAACACTTCCCGCAGATTTTGCAACAGAACTGGGAAAGGGGCATATTACCGTCTCCCTCTCCCAGTGTTTCGTGTTTTCTTACAGCCTCCTCTACCTCGATTTGCTCTGACTCCTTTGCCAGAACCATCCCTTTTTGGTTTTCCTTTCACCTTACTTCCTCCTTCTCTTAAGCATAAGCTAATTTCTCCTTGAAGATAAAACTTGTCCCTTTTGCCATTGTAGCACTTCCTACCATTGCCCACATATATGGGGCCATCATAGTCCACACAAAAGGTTGGAACATCCCGAACAGAATCAGGGACAGCAACCCGTATTTCCATTTCGTCTTTCTGATTCCGCCTATGACGGCGGCGAACCAAGCAATCATCGCTGCGGGACCGAGCTGGTCAATTATCAAAAGTACAATGTTGTGTGGTGTATTCTCGTAATGATAGGTAAGTGTCACTCCATACCCCAGAGGTTGAATCGGTCTGTGCAGCCGCCATCCGTGAAGCCACCTTCCATTTGTCGCCTCATTCAGCAGTGTATCCCTTTCCTCTTGTGTCAAAGTTTTGTCAGTTATCGCCCTGTAAGTATCCTTTATCATAGACACGGCTCTTGAGTCCTGGACATGGCCGGTAATTAGCCCACTAATCAAAATAAGCGCCACAACGCCCACCGGGAGCAGGATTCGCCGTCCCCAATCCCTTCTGATTAGAACGACAGCCCCCAAGATCGCAATGTAGAACAAACCCTCTTCGGCTCCACTGAGCAACAGCCCTACAATGACCATAGCCGACAGCCACCATTGATGTTTTCTAGGGCTTACCAACCAACCGAACACAAGAAACTGGACTGCCACAGCATAGTTGCTGAATAAGCCGGGGTTCTTAGGCTGACCATTGACAAAGAACTGGATTACTATGCTTATCACCCCTATTATCACTATGGGCATGAATAGATTTAGTGCCTTTTCCCCGTATTTTCTAGCCACAACATACAGCCCAAACATACTCGCCATAAATATAGCCCCGGCTAGTGTTTGAGCATCATGTTGAATAAATATCCTCGCAACGGCTGATACTGAAATCACTGCCAGGGGAATCCATATATACATAGGCCCTAAGCCTATCTGTCGAAACTCTTGCCAATGACTCAATATAAGATGTCCAATGATAAATATAAGAAGAAAACCCCCTATTTGAAAGAGGGGGACATATTTCAGAGCAGAAACTTGATAGTGACAAATAAAAAGAACGAGAGAAACCATCAATAGAAAAGAGACACGATTTGACTTATCATCCCAAAATGTCTTTAGCCTCCCTCTTATTTGATGGAGGAATTTAATCCTATCTCTCAAATTCATTTATTCCAACTCCTTGTAACATAAATGGGCTTAGGAGGCAGCCCTCGCTGCCCCCCAGTCCAGATCATCACTCCTTCATGTTGGTCATCCTCAGTGCACCGACTACGGCATAGATAGCGCCGCCTATAGCAATCATAATCGGGACAAGAGTTGTGAATAACACCTCTGAGTCAGTGCTGCCAGTCAGCAAAGTCGTGAGGATGTAGTTGACCACATAGAAGCCCACACCAATGAGTATCAGGTTTCTTATGTATGCTACCATTTTTTATATCAGCTCTCCTTTCTAATTATTTTCTCCGGAGGGGGGTACCTTTATCGCACCCCCCCCAACCCGGGATTAGTCTTCGCCCTTCATGTTGGTCAACCTCAACGCACCGATGACGGCATAGATGGCGCCGCCTATAGCAATCATAATCGGGACAAGAGCTATGAATAGCTCTTCGGCTGCCGTTTCACCAGTTAGGAGGGTGGTGAGGATGTAGTTGACCACGTAGAAACCCACACCAATGAGAATTAAGTTTCTTATGTATGCTACCACTTCATACTATCACTATTCCTTTGCCCCCTGGATGGGAGGTCTTAACCACGATAACCATTATGTTATCCTTCGGGTACTACCCCCGGTACTGTAATATTTAGAGATTCACACAATGCCATAAGCATTAAGTGATTCTCCCAAATAGTCGTATTCAACCCCATCACATCCACACCAGATACATCTTCTGTTAGGCTTGCCAATTCGTCTTCTATGGAATCAAGTTGTGCCAACACCTCAACTTGGAATGAATCAAATTGCGCCAAAATGTCAGCGTTAGAATCCTGAAGCTCCGAGACATCGGCCACAGAATCAGTTGTAGGAATATCATCTATCGCTGTTGCCTGGTTGATTAGCGTGGCTTGGACATTCTGTAATTGATTGCTTAGAGAAGTTAAGGTTATGGACTCAGCCGAACTGGAATTGACCTTTATCCCAACTCCAATAAGAACAAGAACCACAACTACCCCTCCAATGAGTATCAAGTTCCGGTATTTACCCCACACCCCCTGCTTTTTCTTTTGACCCTCTTCTTCTTCTGGTGGCATTAAAACCCTCCTTGTATAAAATAATAAACCCTAAAAGTAATTATGTCAAGGTTTTTTGGAGGAAAATGTGATTTTGTAGCTAAAATTTTCTCGGTTTTTATAAGTTTATTGTAAACCACCCTCTTGGTGGTATAGTAAAAGGGGGTGTAGAATTAGAGCATGGAAAACACTAGATGTCCAGAATGCGGGGTAAAACTCAAGAAAGAGTTTACTTGCCGAGCTAACTTAGAGAATGTCCCGATGGGGAATCTCTGCCCTTCTGACTGGTATGATGCTATCTGGACAGGAAACTTTATCTGTCCTAAATGTAAAAAGATAATCCTCAATTCTAAACTCTACGATCCGCACAAATACGATTATCATAAGGAGAAAAAATGACACCATTTATAATCGGGTTACTACTGGGAATGTTTCTAGGGGCTTATTTAGGTAATAAAGCCTTCAGGGAAAAGGTTAAACAAGAAGGCAAAAAACTCGCCAAAGAGATTGATAAGCTCGCTAGCACAAGCAATACGAAAAAGAAGGAGGAGAAATGACAGACCATTGGATGATTTCATTTGCGCTGCCTTACGAAACTCTTATGCCTTTCCTCTTGCATATGAATGGGCAGTTTATCTTCAATGAGAAGGATGCTAGAAAACTCTTAAAAGAGCATAGGGTGAAATACCCTTTTTTAGACTTTCATCTAATTAAAAATGGGGGGGATTCTTATGGATAACTGGAGACCTACAAACTGGAAAAACCCCTATAGAACACTGGATGACCTCAGTGAGGCTGAATTAGATTGTCTAGAGGATATTCTACCTGCCAATGCGGCTAAGATGGAGCATGATGCCTTTGAAGATGGTGCTAATAAAATGCTAAAGGCACTAACCGAGGAGATAGAGAAGGTGGAGAATCCCAATGTGGGTACAGGCGAAGATGAGGAACTTATTTCAACAGTAGCACGACAAGCATTTGAGCAATGTCGCTACAAGATTCTCGTATTATCCCACGATGTTAACAAGCTAGATAAGGAGGAGAAATGAATTACACAAAGGGAGAATGGAAATTAAAGCCTGCGGTTATAGGAAGCCCACACTTCAATATAATGGATAACAGGGAAACTTCTGTTGTGGCGCATATACCAAGTCAATTAAAGGAATTTGAAGCCAATGCCCACCTAATCGCAGCAGCACCAGAAAATTTCGAGACCAATTCTGAGACATTACGAACATTCAGGGATTTGAGAGATAACCACGAGGCTTTATGGAATCACATAATAGACGAATACCCCGGCATCGTAAATCATTGGGATAGAGTCAAGAAAGCCCTTGCCAAAGCCAAAGGGAGGGGACAATGAACCAAGAGAATATCAACAAACTCCACCAAGTAAGACAGATGATGGTGGCAGGTGCTAGGCGTGGGATTATCCCAAGTTGGAATAGTGGTATTGAGTTAATCAACTCTGTCTTGTTTGATGAAAACGGCGCTGGTGCTGTTCTTAACCCTCATTCTAACAACCTAAAAGAGCCAATAATAGTATTCGAGTGCCAAGCCTGTTCTACGAAGTTTACTAGGGATGACCAAAATTTCTTCGAGTACCAAAGAGGGCTTTGCCCTTCCTGCTGGCATCATGACTTGAAAATAATCCAACTCACTACTAAGAGTGAACAAGAGCAAATTAACGCAGTATTGGAGGTCTAAATGAACGAGGAGGAATTAGAGGAAGAAAAAGAGGAGCCGCATTGTCACCCTGGGATTATAGGGAATGTGGACTTATAAGCTGGAAGGCTAAAAGGAGGAAAAAGATGGAATACACAAAGGGAGAACGTAGTGTAAATGCTTATGGCGACGGAACATGGTATGTTGATACTAAAGACTGCATAATCGCCAGCAACTTCAAAAATAGAGCCGATGCCCTCTTGGATACAGCAGCACCAGATATGGCTCAATCTGGGGCAGAGCTTGATAGAGCTATCGGAGAAGCTATCATCAAGGTCGCCCAAGCGACAAAACTTAGTAATGCCTTAATCCAGATAATACAGACCACCGTGCTACCAGCCCAAGAGAAATGGCGTAAAGCTCTCCCCAAAGCCGAAGGGAAATAAGAACAACTATGCAAAGAACAATCCCCCAAGATTCTACTTGGCTTAAACCACAAACTACTAAACAGAGTAGTAGCATAGCCAAGTTAGCAATGATTCTTGGGATTAAGGAATATATAGAGGATAGCCCTTCTACCAGATATGAGGCTAGGGCGTTGCAATATAATTTACTTATGCAAACAAGATTAAGGAGGAAGAATGAAAGTCATAGGAATAGAACCATACAAAGCCAAAGACAAAACTGACCGCTGGAAGGTTATATTTGAAGGCGACCCGAATCCCCTAATAATGGGGGCAGAGCCTAGTTTTGTCATAGGCACAGATATACCCAAAGACCAACTTAAACTCACAAGTAAAAATCACGCTTACTTTTATACCTTAGTATCTCAAGAGAAAACACCCTACTCTAGAACGCCTGAACAGGCAGCTTCTATTGAATTACAAACCGTCTGGAAAGGACTTGTTGAGATTTTTATTGCCGGGAAGTTAGAAGAGTTTGAAACATCGGAAAGTCCTTTTGTTAAGGGTATGAGAAGATACGCTGAACGAAGATTAGTCCAGGATCACCCTATGATAGAAGAAGCCCTATTCGACTACACTAAGATTCCCAAGGGGAATAAGTAAATTCTATAACCAATTTGTTGAATATAAGGAGGCAAAATGAAAAGGGGACAAATAGAGCAGATATTAGGACACCCACTACCGAAACTATTCGCTGTGAGCCAGAACCTTGATGGGTTAGAAACGGTTTTAAGTGTCGCTATTCAAGAAGGCGAACTAAGAGGCCGCCGATTCGCCCATGAAGAACTGAACTCAAGTATCCATGCCGGCTGCAACAAGGTTTCTGCTGGAAATTAAATTAGAGGAGGAAGATATGATTGATAAGCAAATGAGCTTACTACTAGGGGAGTGTGCCGACTGTGGCTTTAACCTCCAAAAGAATGGGCACCAAACCATTAGACTCTACTTCAAGGAGGCTTTTGTAGAGGAATTTCCATTTGACGTATTACCTGAAGCCGTAGAAGACAGGTGCCTCGACTACTTGAACGAACTAAATACGGAGGCTCCTTAAAAAGACTACACGATTTTCCTCCTTTTTGATATATGGTGGCCGGGGTATGCCGAGCCTCGGCCACCACCTAGAGGGAGAAAATAATGCAAGATATAGAGCAGTTACCAAAGGGCTTAAGGCTTCTAATAGGGCCTAAAAGGAGTTATGAGTTTATGGTTTCCCAAATGGAAGAATGTTGTGACGAAAACCCCAATTGTAGGCATAGGACAGAGTGCAAAAAGCGTTTCGAGGACTACCATTTTGCTGACCCTTATAAGGAACGGAAACTAGCGAAAGAGGCAATAGGTAAAGAACCGAAGCAACGAACAGATGCAGAAAGATACTCAACCTGGATGCCAGGATTAAACTTGAAAGAGATTATGCGAGATGTTAGAGCAAGCAGGATTTACTGAGCGAACTTTAATAACTTAATACGGCTTTAGACTGCTGGTGAGTTCGTGTGCTAGCTCTTCTAACCACTAAAGTTAAGCTGACCAGCAGTTTAGAGATAGCCTGAGCCACTCCCCGACTCATCGGAGTGGTAGCAGTAATGAGGTAATCTGAACTACCAGTTGAGGCTCAGGCAAGGGCTTGCCAGTTACCCAAAGTCAGGAGACAAGGGGACAGGCAGCGTGAGTAGTAGTCTATCTGAAAAATGAACTGTCTCTACTAACTGGCAAGTCCACTAAAAAGAGAGGTGAATAATGACAGAATATGAAGAGATTAGAGAGAAGGTAGTATTAAGTAAGGAGGAGCGAGATAATTGCACTCCTAGCGATAAACAACTGGAGGATTTTCTTGCCGAGCCTGATGACGAAGTCGCTGCGAAATTAAGAAAAGAAGACCCTAAAATGTTCAGGGTTATAGGGCAATGCCTTTTATATGGCAGGAATATAGCCCAAGCCCAACTAGATAAAGTCCTCAAAGATAAGAGGGTGTGGATAGAGTGTGAGAATCAGGACTTGCCTGAAAACCCATATGAAGGCATAGGTCTCTTTATTGCTTACGGAAAGGGAATAGCCGATATGCTCACCCCCAAAGATGGCTGTGTTTGGGTAAAAGTAATCCCAAAGGAGTCTATAAAATAAAAGATACAAAGGCGAAAAACGGACACTGCCCTCTATGTGATGATACAGGGAGGATTCTTGTTGAAACCAAGCGGTTAATAGGGGCAACCTATTCGTTTAATGACCCCTGGAAAGGCGATGAACACTTTGAACCTTGTCCCTTATGTAGGGAGTCTATAAAGGAGGAATGATGGGACATTACTATCCTGCAATTAAAGAACTAGAGGATGTAAGCGATGAAGAATTACGTGAGTTCTTCAAGCCGTTAAGTAAAAGCGAATGTTGGTTATATAAGCATCTGTGCTTATTATGGAGACTGGTTCATTGGAACTGGTTTAATATATTTACAGGTGAAGAAGGGTTTTGGTTATTCTTCAGGCATGGATTTAGAGAATGGAAGGAGGAACACAATGGATAAGACATGGGAAGAGACTGTGATGAAGGAAAATGATATTAAACACCCTGAAACAGAGGTATTTAGTATAAGCCCTGCTTGCAGACGGCTTGAATTATTCCGAGCCTGTAAAGGTGAAGGTTTATTAGGAGCCCAAGCCAAACTCACATGGGAAGCACGACAGGGGGAAGTAGATGAGGCTTACCAAAGAGGGAGAAGGGAAGTCGTAGATTTTGTAGAGGAACATATGTGCAATTTGGAAGAATGGCCAGGCTGGCAAGAAATGAAAGAGGAATGGGGTCTAAAGGAGTGTGAGAAATGAAATGTCCCTATTGTGGTGAGGAATTGATTATATCGCTTTACCTTATATGTCCTAAGTGTAAATTGGCTATGACGTATTTGGAATATCTAATAGGGCTAACGAGTCAGGAGTGCGAGAAATGAAAGAGGAATGGGGAATAAAGCCCTCTTAAAAACAATGATAGATGGAGGTATAAGATGAATAGAGCAACATCAGCGACAGGTTGGGTGCGTAACCCTGACGGCAGTCGAGTATGGACAGAGGAAGAAATCAGAGAAGTTAAGCAAGTCGCCAAATTATTGCTTCATGCTGGCTTCAAGAAAGTGCAAACTGCACACTTACTCGATGTGTCGGCTTCATCAATTTATAACTGGATAAAGAAGGGGGAGATATGAATAAAACAGGTATCGAATGGGTGCGTAATCCTGACGGCAGCCAGGGTTATACCTGGAATCCCATCACGGGCTGTTTGAACCATGTCAACGGACTATGCAAAGGCGGTGGCTTCCCTTGCTATGCCTATAAGCTGGCACATGGGAGATTGAAAGCAAGTTATGAAGCCAATAAAAACTTTGTGGATTATGGAACGCTATCTGCAATAGGACGAGGCGCTGATGTAGGCTTGCGTGGAGATGACCCCTTCTATCCCCGCTTTTGGGAAGAGAGGCTAGAAGAACTAGAACGAGGCATTGATGATGTGGATTATCAACGCTATGTAAGACAAAAAGGTAGAGGCATATTCGTCTGTGACATGGGCGACCTCTTTGGCTTAGGCGTTCCTGAACAATGGACACGAAGAATCCTTGAGGTAATTGGTGATGATTGTAATGCAATGCACCGCTTCTACCTTCTCACCAAGCAACCTCAGCGATTGTCTGCGTTCTCGCCGTTTCCTGAGAATTGCTGGGTGGGAGTGACGGCTACGAATGCATCAATGGCTTGGATTGCTTCAAAGCAATTATCTCAAATAGAGGCAAGAGTTAAATTCTTATCTCTTGAACCTCTTTTATCTTGGGAAACTAGCACTCCCTACACAACCGAAAATATAGTGGCGGGCTTAAATGGAAGTCTTGACTGGCTCATCATCGGGGCTTGCACTGGCACAGGAATTGAAATGCTGAGGTTAGCCGAGGCATATAAGCGAGAAGATGGCTCGGTTATGCCTTATGGCAATAAGTTTACTTTGCAGCCTAAAATCGAATGGCTCCGCGAGATTGTCGAGGCTGCGGACAAGGCGGGAATACCAGTGTTTTTGAAGGATAACATTGTTCCTGCGATTGCGGGCAAAGGAACGCCAGACGGATTATTCTACAAAGATATTTGGTTAAGACAGGAGATGCCGTCTATACCTTCAGAATGACAGAGATGAATAGATATTCCTGAAAGGATATACAAATGAATGAAAACTACGAAAGCAAAGTAAGACATACCTTCATAAAGCAGTCGGGCAGGATGAGGGCATTGAATTATCTCGCTAGGTCGCACCCTGAAGAGTATGCGGAATTATTAATAGATGGCGAGGAAGAGGCAGCAAGCCGATATGACAGACTTGGTGAGATAATGGCTGCTTTTAAACAAAAGAGTGCAAGCTAACATTCTCTGCAGAACGGATGAGTTATGACCTTCGGAATGACAGAGATAAAACAGGAGGTTTAAATGGAAATTGAGAAGTGGCGTGATGGCACAGATATGATTTGCTCAATATGTGGAGAGTCTATCTTCAAAAACCAACCTCGCTATGCGACAATCTCACACTCGCCTAAAACGAGAACTGCCAGCCATTACTTCTGTCAGGGCGGAACAATGACCATTATCGGTTCACCAGAATCAGGTGTAATAGAAACCACGCAGTATGGTAAGTAAGGCAAGTTATGACCCTAGAGGAAATACAAGAGAGAGATAACGGCTAGAATGAACTGTCAAGAATGCAAAGAAAGATTAGACTTGAATGACATCAACCTATTGACAAAGGCTTTATAGTATAATCTTGTTACATGGATAATATAATAACCCTCAAGACTACTGACTTGCTTACGGTTGAACAGTTCGCCCAACAAATAAAGCGGCCACGTATAACCATATACCGTTGGATTGAGAAGGGCAAAATCACTGCTGTTGAGATTGGTAAGACAATTTATATTCCAACTACCGAGCTCGACAAAGTTAAGGAATAATTATATGATATTGTCTACACCGACCTTAAATACAAAGGCAGGTACTCCAGATAGACAGTTCATATCACCTAAAAACCGCAGGCAATTCTTTCACAAAGCAAATAATACCTGTGCCCGATGTCATCTACGGTTCCCAGATAAAGATTTAGCGATTGATCACATATACCCGCTAATCAAAGGCGGCCAAGATACGCCCAATAATTACCAAGTCCTATGTAAATCGTGCAATATCAAGAAAGTATCAGAAGACAAGAAGCAGCCACAAAGAGGCATACAGGCTAGATTTGTTGCCCCAAATACCGTACAGATAACAGACTTAGCCAAGATGCACACCATAAGCGAATCAGCGAAAATACTAGGTGTTTCAAGAGTTACCCTACATCGCTGGATCAGACAGGGGAAGCTAAAGCCTGAATCGGCATGGGGGCGTTCTTTTTTTACCATTGAGCAGTTAAGGCTCCATGTAATCCAAAAATGCTCCACCTGTTATCACCAGAGGGATAGTAAATGTGCTTGCAGAGAACCGGCAGATATAGAAAAACGCCCATTTGAATGTGGCGATTGGAGTTGGAAGTGGAGTTAGGGATACTGCTCGACAAACTCCAAAATGTCAAAGGTAGTGGTAAGAAATACACAGCACTATGCCCTGCCCATGAGGACAAGAATAATTCCCTTTCAGTCGCAACCGATACCTCAAAAATAATGGTCCATTGCTTTGCGGGGTGTTCCCCTGAAGCGATCGTTAAATCTTTAGGGCTTAATATGTCGGACCTCTTCCTTGATAGGAAATCCCCACAAGTAAAACCTAAAATAGTCAAAACTTACAACTACACTGATGAGACAGGCAAATCATTATTCCAAGTATGCCGGTTAGAGCCAAAGTCTTTTAGGCAACGCCATAAGAACGACAAAGACGAATGGGCTTGGGATATGAAGGGGGTAAGGCGCGTTCTTTACCATCTGCATGACATTATTAAAGCAGATGAAGTTTATTTTGTAGAAGGCGAAAAGGACTGTGACAACCTATGGGATTGTGGGCTTGTTTCGACAACCTCGCCTGGGGGTGCTAAGGCATGGAAGGATGAGTATATTGAACCTTTAATCGGGAAGAAGGTTATCTTGATACCCGACAGTGATGATGCTGGGTTAGCTTATATGAGAGAGATTGCCTATTCTTTAATGGGCAAAGCTCAATTATCCTGTATTACTTTGCCGGATAAAGATGTGTCTGATTGGCTCGCTAAGGGGCATCACCCTGACGAACTTATGGAGTTAAAGCAGGATATATCTGTCCTTTTAGGGGGGAAACGACCATCATACGAAATAGTTGACGAATCAATTTTGTGGCAACATGATCCCATTCAATTCAAGGCTGAAAATATCCGTAGGGAACGCACAGGCTTGCATGGAAAGGCAACGATTTTATTCAAATACAGCATCCTCGCATGGAGTACATTCAACCTTGAAAGGAGTGAAGAACGCAAAAAGCTGGCAAAGTCAGCTTTCCTTTCATTAAAGCCCGAAGTCAAAAAGGAATATACTGAAGATCGCCTAAAGCAGGACTTTGACCTTTTCTGCGCTCATTTATGGCAGTTTTATCTATCTCACTTTACTCCCGAGTTAGTCTATGGCGACGAAGAAATAGCCCCACTTACATTTTATCTCAAGCCTTACATAATGGAGGGTGGGGGGACCATAATGTTTGCTCCACCAGGGCGGGGTAAGTCCAACACTGGACTTCTGTGGGCGCAGTCAGTCAACTCAGGAGTGGATAAATTCTGGCCAGTCCAGCAGACACCAGTTCTTTTTATAAATCTTGAAAGGTCAAAGAAAACGCTACAGCGTCGGTTATCCTGTGTGAATAAACTTTTGGATTTGCCCGCAGTAACCCCGCTCAGAATACTCAATGCACGTGGGCAATCATTAAGCGACATCATAGATTCCTGCCGGAAGGCCATTAAGCAATATGGCATTCGGATAATCATGCTCGATTCAATAAGCAGGGCAGGGTTCGGGGATTTAACTGAAAACCGTCCAGTGAATGCTATCATAGATGCCTTATCGGGGTTGTGTGATACATGGGTGGCACTGGCCCATACTCCCCGTTCCGATGAGACTCATATATATGGTGGCGTAATGTTTGAAGCAGGAGCCGACATCGTGGTTATGCTGAGTTCTGCAATCTCAACAAATGGAACTTTGGGAATAGGTTATCAGATAACAAAAGCTAATGATATTAGTCATGGGGGGTTACACACTTATGCTATGGAATTTAACGAGTCAGGCTTATATAACTTCCGGAAGGCTCGCCCGTATGAGTTCCCTGAAATAGAAGGAAAGGAGAAAAAGCCGATGCTCCAAGCCATCAAGGACTACATTTTGGAACAGGATAGTGCTGAGGCAACGGCTAGTGAAATTGCGGGTGGCACAGGTCTCAATAGAGGTAATATCGCCAATGTTCTTCGCCAATCCGGGCATTTTGTCAGTATAAGGAAAGATGGTCGAAATGTCTACTATGGAGTTAAGGATACCACCAATTAAGCACATTAGGAGATTTTGTATTTGCAGGGTTTTATAGCTAATAAGCACATTATTAAGTGCTTACCAAAGTGCTTATTAAAAACAAATGGGGGTCTAATAGCTATAAATAATGTGTTTAATGAAGTGCTTAACCCTTATAAAGAAGAAATGTGTTTAATTTACATTTCTTTATAGGGTAAGCACATTTTTAAGCACATTTTTAGGGATAGTTTGACAAATAAACAGGCAAAAGTATATGATATGTTTAGAAGGGGCAACAATATGAACGGCAACTGGTATGCTTTAAGGTGGCAAGTATTACAGAGGGATAATTTTACCTGTGTATATTGTGGGCAATCTGCTCCATCAGTTATATTGCATATCGACCATAAAATACCACGAGCGGCCGGTGGGGATGATGATATGGCTAATTTGGTTACAGCTTGTGAAGCTTGCAACATAGGAAGAAATCTTGACCATTTTGTAATTCCTGAAAGAGTGAACAGGCATAAGCATAAAGTTCCTTTATTTGATTGTATGGTTGATTATTTGAAGGTGAATGAGGAAGCGACAGCAACCGAAATTAGTAAGGCTCTTGGTAGGCAGAAAAGCCGGTGCAATATAGCTCATCTATTGGCTAACAGCAATGAATTTAGGGTTTCACGGCGTGAAGGTAAATGCGTTTATTATACAATGCTAAATAAGGGAGAACGGGGATGAGTATTTTCAAGGTCACACTGCGCGCCACGGATTTATTGTGGACCAAGTATCTCCGTATTAAATATAAATATACCTGTCAATGGTGTGGTAGAGTTTATACACCGGATAATTGCCGCAATTTTGGGACCAGCCATTACTTTAGCAGGAACCATGAAAATGTGCGATTCGATGAGGATAACACTTTCCCGATGTGTAATATCCCCTGTCATAACTTGGAAGCAAAAGGGAAAGGAAATCCGGCGTATGATGAATTTGTGCTTAAACGATTAGGGAAAGAAAGATATGATGCACTGGTATTAAGGGCGCACTTGTACAAAAAGCGTGATGATACAGCGGACAAGATAATTTTAAGAGAGTTATTAAAGGAGGTATAGGAAATGGCTTTGAAAATAAGACGACATAACAGATACTTGCAAAGGCGTAATGATGGGTTTTTGCCTTTTGAAGCGCGACCTTTATCCCGAGTTCCTTCTTATGTGCCTTACTTAAAAGCATTAGCACAAGAGCGTCGAGATATGGTAAAGAAAGCCAAATCTCTAGGGACTACTCAGACTAAATTTGAGGCACAGATTAAGGAATTATACAAGGTAAATAATTGGCTTAAACGAAACAAATCAGGGAAGACAGTCGCTGATCCTTGGGAAATGCTAAGAGACTTCGGCGAGAGGTTTCGCCAAAAGAACCCTGAGTATGATTCACCTTGGGAAAAGCGCCAAAGGAACTGGAGAGACTTTCAGGCAAGGATTGAAAGAACACTTGAACGGCAAAAAATGAGGGCATAAAAGGAGGATTGAAATGAAAGAGAAGCCAGATGTATTGAGTGATGACAAAATAGATGAAGCATGGCCATCTGAAACTGAAGCTAAATTGCCACGAACAGCCAGTGAACTCCCTCAATTCGTAGAAGAGATTAGGCGATGTGCTAGGATTGTAGCCGAAGACCAGCGAGATGCCGATGTAATTTGGTTCAATTCAGAATACCCAATCAAGTATCGTGAGGAAGCTGACGAAGTTGGTCATTTTATAGATAGAGGTTGGATACCCCCTGAGCAATATAAGATAAATATCCAGCAGGCAAAGACTGAGGTAGCAAGGGAGATATTTGAGAAGATTGAGAAACGCTATTCTTATCCAGGTGATTGTGGGGTTGGTATTGATTGTATTGTCTCGGATGAATGGCAATCCTTCAAGGCTAGCTGTATAGGAGGGCAGAAGTGAGAACATTTATTGAGCAGAAGGCTGATGTCCGAGCTGAGATTGCAACGCTAGAACGAGAAAATGAGAAGTTATACGACAAGATAGACCAGAATGAGATTAGGATAGAGGAACTTAGGCAGACGCTAAGCGAGATTGGTAAGGAGGCAGCATGAACGGCATACTATTCAAACCCGATATGATTAAAGCTATTGTTGAAGGAAGGAAAACGCAGACACGGCGATTAGACGGGCTGAAGGAAATCAATCAAGAGCCTGATAGGTGGATATGTATTGGCAAGGACTATGAAGAGGGGTTTGAAGACTATTTTGTATTT
>Ga0307434_1000282_pt1 | contig 39821 bp, 33 predicted proteins | sample SalMarWE160220MG_FD_202156 | JGI IMG/M metagenome (GOLD analysis project Ga0307434, IMG submission 202156) | Salt marsh sediment microbial communities from the Plum Island Ecosystem LTER, Massachusetts, United States - WE1603-220 | ecosystem: Environmental > Aquatic > Marine > Intertidal zone >... | reverse complement strand
ATTTTGATCTTGTCTCCTGTTATAATCGATGATATATTATATAAGAAATTAAAAATAAAATCGTACTTGAAATTAAGAAAGTCTTACCTGGAAAATAATCTGTACCACCATGTGCCTGATTACCCCGTAAAATAAATTTTCCCTCACACATTTCAGTTAAATTGTTAAATTAGAAAAATAGTCAAATAGTAATACAGATCCTTCGGATAAGTTGAATCGTTAAATTGTTGAATAGTTTAATAGTTAAAACAACAAAAAAATCAGTGTGTATCCGTGTAAATCCGTGGCTAATTATTGGTTGGTGTTGGGATTCTGACTTCTGAATTCTTTCTTGCTTAGTGTATTTAGTGTGTTTTGTGGTTAAAAAATCTCGTAATAATCTGTGTAATCTGTGGTTCAATCAATTTTTGGGTTGAGAAAAAATTCTTCGCTTGACTTTCTATCACAACAGCCCTAATATCTGTCTATGATTCAAAACAGCGAATGGGCTCTTCTTCTAAAAACCGACCCCGCTCAGGCAGAAATGGTTCGGGGAAAACTCGAAACCTCAGGCATAAAAGTGAGACTCGAACAGGAAGCCGTAGGTAAAATTCTGGGGTTTACGATGGACGGACTTGGGGAAGTTAAGGTCTATGTTCTTAACGATGAATTAGAAGAAGCAAAAAACATACTCGAAGAATAGAAACCAGTAAGATTTTTTACTTGACTTTTTTTAATTCCTCAACCGCTCTTTCGGGCAATACAGGATTAATAAAAATCCCTGTACCCTTCTCAAATCCCGCGGGTTCAGTCAATTTAGGCATTATTTGAATATTCCAATGCCCCTTGTTTACGGAAAATGTATTCAAAAAATAATTAAAAGGAATATTCCCAAACAGTTTTTCATACCTAAAAAAAACTTCCTTTAAAACATCCGCGAGTTTAACTAATTCTTTATCCTCTGTGTTTTCAAAAAAAGGCTGATGACTTTTAGGTAAAAGCAAAAGTTGATACGGATATCTTGACGCATAGGGCGCGAGAACAATAAACCCACCCTTATCCAATAACACTCTACCGTCACCCGAAGCCTTCTTAATAAGACCACAGTAAATACATTTTGTAGATTTTACCATTAATATAGTTTCTTCCTCGATAAAAGGAGGAAATATGGGAAGAGCGAGAATCTGGGAATGCGAATGCGAAAGAGAAGCGCCAGCTGCCCTGCCATGATTTTTGAATATAAAAATGGATTTTATATCTTTTTTTTCTTTTAAAATATTATACCTTTTTCTATACATTTGTAAAATAAGAAGTATCTCATCATGCGTCATACTATAAATGTCTTTCGTGTGTGACGGCGTTTCCGCTACAACTTCGTGAAAACCATACCCTTCTACAATATAAGGCATTTTATCCGCTGGGGGACTCATTTTGATTTCCTTATTAAGAGCCGGATATTTATTCGAAAAAACTCTTACAAGCCATCCGGGTTCACCGGCTTTCCCTTTTTTTCTGAATGAATCGATTTCAGGAGGAGTAAGGTTTTCCCTCCCTTCACAAAAAGGACAATTTTTTTCGTCCTCCCGGGCGCCTTCATCTTTCCCGCTAAAGAAAGCACGCGGTCTTTTACTCCTTTCGGGGACAAACAAAACCCACTTGTTATGTAACGGATCTTTTCTAAATTCAGACATTACAATGAATTTTATACAATTAGGGGTATTAACGCAAGGCTCTTTTGTCTAAAGACAAAAAGTTAGGACGTTAGGAAGTTAGGAAGTTAGGTCGCTTAAAGCCCCGAACCAACTAAAAAAAAGGGATTGACTATGAAATTTAAATTCTTATTATTTTAACATGAAAAAAATAAAAATAACGTCCGAAAAAATCGGCGAAGTTATTGTTAAACTGACAGATGAAAACCCTAAAACAGCTAAAGCCTTTTATTCTTCTCTTCCAATTGAAGGAAAAGCAACCCTATGGGGAGAAGAGATATACTTCCGAGTCCCTGTCCCTGTATACAAAGAAAAGGGCAGGATTACGGTAGAAAAGGGAGAAATAGCACTATGGGTTGAAAGCCCTTCCTTTTGTATTTTCTTCGGAAAAACGCCCTCAAGTACAGAAAAGGAAATTCGTGCTTTCAGCGACGTAAATGTAATAGGGAAAATTGAAGGTAACCTGGATGTTTTCAAGAATGTATCCCAGGGCGAGGTAATCAGCATAAACAAAGTGATTGAGAATCTTTCGGATTAGTTGAATAATTTAATAGTTTTTTTGGATTTTGGATTTAGGGATTGGGGTTTTTTAACGACCTAACGATCTAACAATTTAGTTCCTTTGTTGTAAATTTCAGTAAATCAGCTTGACAAAAAAGAATCAAATAATATATTTTAGACTAAATATATATAAATTCAACCAAATCTATATTATGGGGGGAAAATGAATAAAGCCGATCTTTTTACTTTAATACAGGAAGGAGAAGTAAAAGCTATCCGTTTGTGGTTTACCGATATCCTTGGTCGTGTTAAGGGGTTTTCTATAAGCCACAGTGAAGCTGAAAGAGCGCTCGAAGAAGGAATTAACTTTGATGGTTCTTCTATCGAAGGGCTGGTCCGAATAGAAGAATCGGATCTTACCGCGAAACCCGACCTTTCCTCCACCTATATTTTTCCGAACGAAAACGGGAAGAAAACGATTATATTTATTTGTGATATATATTATCCGGATGGCAGACCCGTTGAATGTTCTCCAAGACATATTTTAAAAAAAACTCTGGACAAAGTCAAAAAGAATGGCTGGGAATTCTTTGTCGGGTCGGAACTCGAGTTTTTCTATTTTTCAGAACAGAGAAACCTCAACATCCGGGATACCAAAGGATATTTTGATGTCCTTCCGTACGATAAATATGATGAAATTTCAGAAGAAATAGTAAACATTTTAAACGGAGTCGGGGTAGAAGTCGAAGTCGCACATCACGAGGTCTCAGAAAATCAACACGAAATAGACCTAAGATACGACGAAGCCTTAAAAGTGGCAGACCATATCCAGGTTGCGAAATATGTCATAAAAGAAACAGCACGAGCAAATGGTGTTTTTGCGACATTTATGCCCAAACCCGTTTTCGGATTAAATGGTTCCGGACTTCATCTTCACCAATCTTTCTTCAGCAAAGGGAAGAATATCTTTTATGATAAAAAAGACGCCTATCATCTCTCAGATATTGCAAAACATTATGCCGCGGGACTTCTTAAATACGCGACAGAAATTACTTCTATAACAAACCAATGGGTAAATTCATATAAGAGACTTGTTCCCGGGTATGAAGCCCCGGTTTACGTTTCCTGGGGAAGACAAAATCGCTCGGCCTTGCTGCGTGTACCGTCATTCAAAAGTTCGACTTCATGCCGTGTAGAATACAGAACTCCCGACCCCGCGACGAATCCTTATTTATCCATCTCTGCTATGCTTGGAGCAGGACTGTCGGGAATAAAAGATAAATTAGAATTAGGAAAACCAACCGAAGAAGATATTTATACTATGTCCAACGACAGAAAAAAGAAATTGAATATAGAAATACTCCCCGATTCACTGTATACAGCAATAATCGCAACAGAGAAAAGTAAAATGGTTAAAAATCTCTTCGGAGATGAATTCTTTACAAAATACATTCGGAACAAAAAAGCAGAGTGGGAAGATTATAGCATACGAGTAACCGATTACGAAATCGAAAAGTATCTCCCATTGTAAAATATCTTGACTTATAAAGCTTAAAAAGTAATATATCCAATAACGAGGTATGTAAATTATGAAAATAGCAATAACCGGTTATGGTAAAATGGGACAAACAGTAGAAATGCTGGCGTCGGAAAACGGCCATGAAGTTGTCTCAACAATAGACCCCATAGTGAAAACAGCAAAGTTTAGTGAATTAAACGAAAAAAATCTTTGCGGTGCGGATGTTGTTATCGACTTTACCGTTCCGGGTATTGTCCTTTCAAATATCGAGAATTATATCAATTACGGGATAAATGCGGTAATCGGAACTACCGGTTGGTATGAACATATACAAAAGACCAAAGAAAAAGTGGAAAAAAGTAAAATAGGACTTATCTGGTCCGGCAATTTCTCGATAGGAATCAATTTATTCTTCCGAATAATTAAGCAGAGTTCCATATTAATGAATAATTGCTCATTATATGATGTAATGGGATATGAAATTCATCATAACAGGAAAAAAGATAGCCCTTCGGGTACGATGAATATGATAGGGAATATTCTTCTCGAAAATCTTAATAATAAGAAAAAAATCGTAACCGAAAAATTAGACAGAAAAATTGAAAAAGACGAAATACATCTCGCATCGATAAGGGGAGGAAATGTACCCGGAACTCACGTAATCGCTTTCGACAGTGAAGTCGATACTATAGAATTAAAACACACCGCGAGAAGCCGGAAGGGTCTTGCCGTGGGAGCTTTGCAAGCTGCCAAGTGGATAAAGGATAAGAAAGGTTTTTATAACATTGAAGATATGATGAATGAAATTATAGGAGGTTAAAATGTTTCAGGGTGTTTTTACCGCAATAGTTACACCATTTAACGAAGACAAAAGCATAAATAAGGAACAACTTAAAAAATTAATAGATTTTAATATAGAGAACGGCGTATCGGGCATAGTCCCGATGGGAACAACAGGAGAATCCCCCACTCTAAATCATGATGAACATGTAGAAGTAATAGAAACAGTTTGCGAACATATCGATAAGAGAGTTTCTGTTATAGCGGGAACCGGTTCGAATTCCACAGCAGAAGCTCTATTTATGACTTCCAGAGCAAAAGAGCTTGGGGCAGACGCGAGTCTTCAGGTCGCGCCTTATTACAATAAACCGACACAGGAAGGTTTTTATCGCCACTACAAAAAGATCGCCGACGAAGTGGATCTACCCTTAATTGTTTACAACATTCCCGGAAGAAGCGGAAAAAATATCGAAACCGATACAATAGTAAGATTATCAGAACACCCTAACATTATCGGAGTAAAAGAAGCTTCGGGTAGCCTTCCCCAGATGATGGATGTAATAAATAGAACTCCGGATGACTTTATTGTTCTTTCAGGAGATGACAATCTAGTTCTTCCTTTGATGGCAGCAGGTGGAAAAGGGGTTATAAGCGTCGCGAGCAATATTATTCCCGATAGAATGAGCGCGATGGTGAAAGCGGGGTTAAACGGAGACTTCGAAGAAATGAGAAAATTGCATTATGAACTTTTACCTTTCTTCAAAGTAGAGTTTATCGAAACAAACCCCATACCAATAAAAACCGCTCTTGCAATGAAAGGGATGATAAAAGAAGTTTTCCGTCTCCCCATGTGTGAGATGTATCCGGAAAACAAGAAAAAATTAGAAGTCGTTCTTAAAGAACTGAAAATTATTTAGTCCCCACTGTTTTTTATCTAACGGCTAAAAGCCAAAGATGAAATGCCAAAAGCTTTGTTCTTCTAAATAAGCTCTATCTCTTTTGTCAATTTAATATCAGCTGAGGAAGAGCCAACACGTATTTTAAACGTACCTTTTTCAGCGAACCAGTCTTTAATTTCAGGGTTCCAGAACGAAAAATCTTGTTTATCTAATTTTATCTTAATTTTTTTGCTTTCTCCGGGTTTTAAACTTACTTTAGCAAACCCTTTTAGTTCTTTTAACGGTCTTTCGGCACTACTTTCGACATCCTCTATATAGAGCTGAACTGTTTCTGCGCCTTCCGTATCCCCTGTATTTGTAATTGTTACCGATACTTCTATCTCATCGTCTTTACTGAATTTTTCTTTCGATAATTCTATATTTTTATATTCGAAAGTAGTATAAGACAAACCAGAACCGAAAGGATAAAGAGGTTCTATCTTTTTAGTTTCATACCATCGGTAGCCAACGAGTACTCCTTCTTTATACTCTACATTATAAACCGGATGTGCCATTTCTCCCCCATGGTCCCAATCGTTATATAAAGCTTCACCCTGTGTATATCCATATCCGGGCGAGTCTTCAAATTTTTTCTCGATCGTAATGGGGAGTTTACCGGAAGGATTGGTTTTCCCGGATAATATTTCGGCTAAGGCTACATAACCGATTTGCCCCGCATACCAGGAATAAATAATCGCGGCAGCTTTATCATTCCAATCGGTCATTCTTATTCCGCTTCCGGATGTAACGATGACAATAGTATTTGGATTATTGTTAACACATTGCTTTACTTTTTCTTCTTGTTCCGCGGGTAACGCGAATGGTCTGTCCCATCCCTCGCTGTCTTCGGTTCCAATATTACAAAGAACTATATCCGCCGATTTTATCTCTTCAATCGTAGGTTCTTTAACGAAATTTACCCTGTCTCCGAATTCATCTTTTATCGCCCACAGCATTGTAACATTGTCATATCCCTCGACGGCCGCGGCACCTCCTCCGCGCAGCAACTCTTCCACATACGAACCGGTCAACAATATTTTTTTCACATCCGGGTCAACAGGTAATATATCATTCTCGTTTTTTAATAAAATAATACCTTCCCTTGCTGTTTGAAGAGCAACATCTACATGTTCAGGAAATTTATTATAATAATCCGGTTCTTTTTCTCTTTCATACAACTTCATTGCAAAACAAGTTCTTAAAATATTCTTTGCCATTCTATCTATATCAGCTTCTTTTATTTTCCCTTCTTCTAAAAGTTCTTTTCCGTTCTCCAAAGCTATCGCGTGAGGCATTTCTAAATCCTGTCCGGATTTTGCCAGTTTTTCCCCATCCCCAACAGACCACCAATCCGTCATAACCAACCATTTATGCCCGAGTCTACCCTTAAGCATTTTATTGATCGCGTATTCGCTTTCCCCGCACCATTCTTCGTTCAATAAATTATAAGATGTCATTACTGCTTTCGCGTCGGCATCGATACCCGCCTTAAAAGCGGGAAAATAAATTTCATGCAAAGTTCTTTCATCAACAATACTATTGCTTTTTCTCCGATAAAAATCAGTATTGTTCGCGACAAAATGCTTTAAAGTCGCGACTGTACCAGTGCTTTGTACACCCTTTACAAAACTCTCAATAATACTACCTGCAAGAAAAGGATCTTCTCCAAAATATTCAAAATTTCGACCGCATTGCGAAATTCTATAGAGATTCATACCGGGACCGAGCAGAACTCCAATATTCGCGGCTCTGCATTCTTCTCCGATCGATTTCGCATATTTATACGCAAGCTTTGTATTCCAGGTAGAGGCTAAAAGTATTGGAGATGGAAAAGAAGTTGATTTTGTAGGCTGGTATTTGCTCAAATCTATTTCATCTCTAATTTTTTGACGTAGATGAACTCCCTGGGTGGCATCAGCAAAATAAACTTCCGGCAGATTTAATCGTTCTATAGGTCTTATAAAAAAGAAGTTGTGCCCTCCAACGTAAGCAAGTTTTTCCTCTAATGTCATCAAAGCCAATACCGAATCTGCCTTTCCGGTTGCCTCTTCAAAAGAAAGAGGTGTAAAGTCTTCATTATTGCAGTTCTGTTTCTCCTTTCCTGTACTAGAATTCATACTAATTAATATAGATAAAAAAACCAAAAAGGAAATAGATTTCATTTCTTCCTCCCTTTTTTATTGTTTTCTTTCATACGTCAATAACGCTAAAAAATTCCTTGTCTCTCCCAATTTAATCCTTTAACATTACAGGCGCCAATCCTTCTGAAAAATCCCACACCCATTCAAACTTCGGGCTTACAACCCACGCACCCTTTTTATCGATAAAACCATGTTTCAAATCTTTTCTTGCTGCCGCTAATCCCTCGGAAAAATCTCCGACATTATCGAACTGGTTTTCTATAACCATCGCTCCATTCCTATCGATATACCCCCATTTCTCATTTTTTCTAACCGCGGCTAACCCTTCAGAGAAATCGCCTGCAAAATCGAATTGTGACTCGATTACCGTTTTTCCTGACCTATCTATAAAAACTATTTCACCATCTTTAAGAATTCTCGCCATTCCATCGGCAAAAGTCCAGGTATCGAAATTTATATCTATATAATAATACTTACTGCGCAACCATCCTCTTTTTTCCTTATCCGCTATAGCTAAATCTCTCGGTTCATAACTTATCCATTCGTATTGAGGACCAATAACCCATTCTCCTCTATTATTTATATATCCCCCTTCTCCATAAATCCATACCTGTGCCAATCCTTCGGAAAAATTATATGTGAAATCGAATAACGGTTCGATAATCCATTTCCCTCTTTTGTTGATGTATCCACGCCTGCCCTCTGATTGTTTCAATCTAACTGAAAATCTTCCGGCTTTTTTAGCCCAGGCTATACCCTCATGAAAATCTCCGACATCATCGAATTGAGGTCTAATTAATATTTCGCCGGTTGTATCTATATATCCCCACCGCCAATCTATCTTTATTGCTGCTACGCCTTCGGAAAAATCCTTTGCTCCATCAAATTCTGTTTCGATTTTCAATTCCCCTTTTTTATCTATGTATCCGTACTTCCCATCCACCTCGACAGCTGCCAGTCCTTCACAAAAATGAGAAGCCGCGACGAACTTCGGTTCGATCACAATCTCGCCTGTCGTATCGATAAAACCATATTTTCCGTTTTTTTCTATCATCGCCAACCCTTCAGAAAAATGTCCGGCGTATGTAAATTGAGGTTCTATTACCGTTTTACCGGTTTTGTCTATATAGCCCCATTTATAAGCAGCCGCGTCGAATTCCGGCTTATCCGAAAACTTCTCTGTCTTATCGGTAAAACCGGAACCGGTTTCCTCTATCACCTCCACCTCTTCGGAAAACTGTCCGGCGGCTGAAAATATTAAAGACACAAACAAAAACAATCCTATCTTTCTCATCTTTTTTCGGAATGTCATAAGATTACAAATCCAGAATTATTTCTTCGGTCGGTCTTTTCGGAACGTGATGAACACCTGTCTCATCCCTCCAATACTTGATGTCACCATTACACGCGGTTTCAAAAACAACTTCCTCGTCGGGCTTACCTAAAGCAATAACAATTAGTATTTCATAGCGAGGAGGAATATTAAGACTTTCGTGGAGAGCTTTTCTTTTTAGTGCTCCCATTATACATCCACCCAATCCTTTTTCAACCGCACCGAGCAGTATATTCTGCGCGGCGATCCCATGGTCGCAGCCAAATGATTTTGCAAGTGATGTGTCCCCAAGAATCAAGATATATGCCGAAGGTCTTTCATCTTCACCCGGACCATCCCAATCGCTCAAATATCCTGCCCATTTCGTGCAGGGAAATATTTTATCGTTTTTCTCAGGACAATAGGAAAGTATATATTTCAAAGGCTGAATGTTAGCGGCTGAAGCTGAGTATCTCGCAAATTCTATTAATTCTATCAATGTTTCCTTTTCTATTTCAAAACCTTTTTTAAAACGACGGTAACTTCTATTTTTCTTGATTAACCCCTTTATCATCTTTACCTCCTCAATCTTTAAGTTCTCCGATTGATTTTTTTAACAATATATTAAAAGTTGTTCCTTTACCAATAGCGCTATCTATTTTTATTTCTCCATTATGGTCATCGATTATTTTCCTAACAACCGTCATCCCCAATCCTGTTCCTCTCTTTCCATGCGTAAAAAAGGGCTCGAATATCCTGCTGACGACCGGAGGAGGCATCCCGATTCCATTATCCCTGACAAACAGTTTTATTCCTTTTTCTATCTTTTCCGCCCCAATTTCGATTTTACCCTTCTCCTTGATTGCCTCTCTGGCGTTCTTTATAAGATTCAAAAGGACTCTCTTCATTTTAAATGGGTCGAACTCATAATATAAACCCTCACAGGGTAAAATTTTTATCTCAATTTCCTTACCATCGTCCCTTTCACCGAACAACTCCAACACTTCTCCCAAATATTCATAAATATCCACCGGTCGAAAATCCAATGTGCTTTTGTCTCTGCCGAACTCGAGAATATCTTCTATCATATCGAAAGTGAAATCAACCGAATTGCAAATTGATTTGGCGTATTTTTTGACCTTTTCATCATCACCTATTCCCTCTAAAATATTGGCATAACCTCTAACAGCAGACAGAGGGGATTTTAAATCGTGTATTATCGTAGAACCGAGTCGACCCAAAATGGCAAGACGTTCTTCCTGTAAAGCTTTCTCTACTATTTGTTCATCGCTCCTGCGCAGTCGACCGGATAGAGTTCTAATAAGACATATAGCAATTTTCGGCTGCTCGGAAATGAGATTGTAAAAGCTTTTTTTATCACTTTTAACAAGAGTTACCTCTTCTACGGCAACCACGGTGGCCGAACGAGTATCTCCTTCAAGGGACATTTCTCCAATAATATCTCCCGTAGTTAGTTCAGCCAATACTTTCCCCTTTTTTGTCACAAGGGCGTGCCCTTTCTTTAAAATATATATTTCCTCACCGTACTCTCCTTCCTTCACTATTTCCCGGTCTTTTTCGAAAGTTACCTCTTCAAAAATTTTCTCGAGTTCGTTTACTTCCTTTTTTCCTATACCCTCGAACACTTCTTCAAAAAACTTTTTCATACTTAAAAAATAACTATTGAATGAAAAATGTCAACGAGTACGAATCTTTCGGATCAGTTAAATGGTCAAATATTTTTTATTTGGTTCGTTAGATCGTGGGGGCTTTGGATTGGGGTTTTTAACCATCCAACGACCTAACTGCCTAACGTCCTAACAATTTAAACGCTTTGCGTTTAAATTATTAGTTATGGGTTGATTTTTAGCTGTTTTTTGTTAGAATTACACAGATAACAAAACCAATAAAAATACAGGTCCAAGGAGGGTCTTATGAGTTTAGGTACAGGAAAAATATGGTTTGACGGAAAATTCGTCGATTGGGACGAAGCTAAAATACACGTTCTCTCTCACGTTATTCATTACGGTTCGAGCATTTTCGAGGGAACTCGATGTTACAATACAAAAAAAGGTCCTGCGATTTTCCGCCATGAAGAACATCTTAAAAGATTATACGATTCTGCTAAAATATACAGGATGGACATTCCTTATACTAAAGAAGAATTCGGAAAAGCCATTATCGAGACCGTCAGCATAAACAAACTCAAAGAATGTTACATAAGACCCGTTGTCTTTCGAGGTTATGGGTCTATGGGCGTTAACCCCCTACAGAATCCGGTTGTTTGTGCCATCGCAGTCTGGGAATGGGGAACATATCTCGGAGAAGGAGTTCTTGAAAACGGAATATCCGTTCAGGTTTCTTCATGGAACCGCTTTGCTCCGAACACGATGCCTTTTCTGGCCAAAGCCGGAGGCAACTACTTGAATTCCCAGTTAATAAAAATGGAATCATTGATGAACGGGTTTGACGAAGGTATAGCTCTGGATTCATACGGATACGTTTCCGAAGGTTCGGGTGAGAATATTTTTGTTGTCAGAAACAATGTCATTTATACCCCGCCATCGAGCGCAGCTATACTGCCGGGTATAACACGTCACAGCGTTTTCACTCTCGCGAGAGACCTTAACTTACGTATAGAAAAACATCTTATACCGAGAGAAGCTTTATATATCGCGGATGAGATCTTTTTTTCGGGTACAGCAGCCGAGATAACACCTATTACGAAAGTCGACAACATAGAAATCGGAGACGGGAAAAGAGGACCAATCACAAAGAAACTTCAGGACGAATTCTTCGGCATCATAAAAGGCGAAAAGGAAGACAAACATAACTGGTTAACTTTCGTTTACGATTGAAAATAAGAAATTCTCACACAGAGACACTAAGAACACAGAGAAAAAAATAAATATTTTATCTTTGTAGGAGGTTTTTTGTTGTTTAAGTTTAGCGGTGAGCTGTCAGCGTATCATCAATGTTTATCCACAATTAAATCAAAGGAGATTAAAATGAAAAAATTTCTTTCATGTTTGTTTTTAATTTCTCTTATTTCTATCATTTCCTGTTGTAATCCCGAAGACTCCGTAGCCGAAACTCAAATAGAAATTCCAAACAAAGAAGAATTGATGGAAAAATACGGACCGAAGAATTTAACGGAAGAACAGGTTGATAGTATTATTAACTCGATTAAATGGACAACAAACAAAAAACCTACTATTCTTGGAAGTAAAAAGGCAAAAAAAGGGGGGCAATTCGTTTATGGTGACCCGGCATATCCTCCAACATTAAGAACTGAAGGAGAAAATTCTAACTATGTTATTAACTCAATGTTGGAGCAGCTTATCTATGAGACCCTTCTCACCCTGGACCCTGTGACTCTCGATTATGTACCAAGTCTTGCGGACAAATGGAGCATATCCAACGACAAACAAACCTATTTTTATCACATAAATCCTGCCGCAAAATGGCAGGACGGTAAACCTGTAACTGCTTTTGACGTTGTCGCCACTCACGATTTATTAACAGATGAAGGGCTTCGAGATCCATTTGGAAACGACTTCTGGAGTAGTAAGTACGAACGCCCTGTAGCTTTAAACTCGAGCATTGTTATGGTTGAGCCTAAGATTTTACAATGGAGCCTATTTCTATACTTCAGTCAATCCCTAACTATTCTACCCGAACATATTATAGGGAGAATTCCCGCTTCCGAGTATATGGATGAGTACAACAATACAATGATGGTAGGTTCCGGACCTTATAAGTTTGAAAGTGCAAATACCAACCAATCTATAGTATTAAAACGCGATACCAATTGGTGGGCAGCAGGATTAAAAGGAAATCAAAGCCTTTACAACTTTGATAGATTTAAATATGCGTTTTATACAGACGAAACGTTGCTAGAGGAGAATTTTAAAAAAGGCACAGTAGATGCTTTTTTAATACGTAGGACGAAGCTTCAGAAGTGGGTAAAAAATTATACGCCGGAAAAAATGAATTCAATTAAATACAACCATATAATTAAACAGAGAGTATATAATTATTCTCCAAAAGGTACTTATGGATATCACTTTAATATGAGGGATGAACCATTTAATGACAAAAGAGTTAGAAAAGCTTTTTGTTTACTTTTAGATAGAAGTAAAATGATAGATAAATTATTTTTCGGGGAAGCTAAACATATGGATTCTTATTTCTCAAACCTTCCTTATGAAAATAAAAATAATCCGAAAATCAGATATAACCCTGCGGAAGCGATTAAATTACTAGAGGAAGCCGGTTATTCTCAGAAAAACTTAAATGAAGAAGGTTATATTGTTAAAGACGGAAAAGTTTTTGAATTGAATTTAAATGTCTATCTTACCGATGATACCAGAGTAGAAACACTTTTCCAAGAAGAGCTTCGGAAGGTTGGGATAAAGATAAATCTGAAAAATGTTACCTGGGCAACTCATACTAAAGAAATAGCAGACAGGAATTTTAAAATAGCGAGAATGGGATTCACCGGTCTACTATTTCCTAATCCGGAAAGCGGATACCACTCTAAGTACGCAGACAAAAAAAACAATAATAATATATGGGGATTGAAAAATAAAAGAGTGGACGAAATTTGCGAAGCAAACAATCTTGAATTTGATATTAAGAAAAGAATTAAACTTATTCAAGAACTCGATTCAATATTAATTAACGAACATCTTGCAACTTTATTCTGGTACCAGGATAATATCAAAATATTATACTGGAACAAATTCGGAACCCCTGAATGTGTTCTCTCCAGATATTCCTCAGACGCTTATTTGGAATATCAAATTGTCTCGTTGTGGTGGTATGACGAGCAGGCTGATAAGGCATTACAAGAAGCAAAAGGAAAAGATGTTACACTTCCCGCAAAACCCGCCGAAATTAGATATTGGGAAAAATACCGGTAGATTTTAGGTCTTCGGTGTCAGGTTTCAGTTAAAAACTACATGTTCTACATGTATAACTTTAGTTAGAAAGTTAGGAGGTTAGGATGAAGAATTTTCTTCCATATCTATTCGTAATTTCTCTATTTTCAATTGTTTCCTGCTGTAATCAAGAAGAATCAACATCCCAAACCCAAATACAAATTCCAAACGAAGAAGAATTAATGAAAAAATACGGCTCGAAGGATTTAACGGCAGAACAGGTGGATAGTATTATAAAATCAATTAAATGGGAAACAAATAAAAATCCTAATATCCTTGGCAGCAAAAAAGCAAAAAAAGGCGGAACCGCGGTCTTCGGCGATTATGGTTATCCTGCAACTCTAAGAACTTACGGAGAAAATTCAAATAATTTATTTAATCAGATATTATCGAGGTTAGTATATGAAACGCTTTTAAAAATCGACCCCGTAACATATGAATATATTCCGGGACTCGCGGATAAATGGTCCATTTCGGAAGATAAAATGACCTATTTTTTCCATATAAACGAAAAAGCAAAATGGCAGGACGGAGTTCCGGTCAGCGCGTTCGATGTCGTAGCCACTTATGATTTATTGATAGATGAAGGAATAAGAGATCCATACCATAACGATTTTTACAAAAGCAAATATGAACGCCCTATCTCTTTAACATCAAATATAGTGATGGTTAAAGCTAAATTTCTTCAATGGAGTCTGTTTTTATATTTCAGCATGCCGGAAACTTACATTTTGCCGGAACACATTATAACAAAAATTACGCCTTCTGAATATCTCACAAAATACAACAATAAAATGATGATTGGAAGCGGGCCTTATTCTTTCGATAAAGCGAGTCCGAACCAGGTTGTAGTACTTAAGCGCGATACCAGCTGGTGGGCTGCCGATTACCCTCTAAATAAAAATCTATTTAACTTCGACGAGATAAAAATTGACTTCTATACAGACGAAACTGTTTTATATGAAAACTTTAAAAAAGGGAATTTCGATATTGCCCCGTACATAGTTCCACACACCATAAATAAATGGGTCGACGTTTTTACTCCCAAAAAGATGGACGCGGTTAAGTACAATCACATAATAAAACAAAAAATATATTGCGAAAAACCAGAATCGAACGGGGGTTTCGCTTTCAATACGAGAGAAGACCCTTTTAACGATATTAGAGTAAGAAAGGCTATAAGTCTTCTTCTTAACAGAAAAAAGATTTTAAATAAACTTTTTTATAATGAATATAAGCACATGGATTCATATTACTCTAATTCTATTTACGAAAATAAAAACAACCTGAAAATCAGATATAATCCGGAAGAAGCAATCAAACTTCTCGAAGAAGCGGGATATTCACAGAAAAACCTGAACGATGAAGGTTATATCGTTAAAGACGGCAAAACCTTCGAACTTAATTTAAATTTTTATCGAAGTGACGATACCAGAATCGAAACCCTTTTTCAGGAAGAACTAAAAAAAGTGGGAATAAAAGCTAACCTTAAGAAAGTAACGTGGGCGACTCACATCAAAGACCTCGATGAAAGAGATTTTAAAATGATATGGATAAATTACACAACAACGCTATTTCCAAACCCGGAAAACGCGTACCATTCAAAATACGCCGATAAACCAAACACAAATAATATATATGGTTTTAAAAATAGAAAAGTAGATAAACTTTGTGAAGAATATAACTTAGAATTTGATTTTGATAAAAGAAAAAAACTCAGTCGCAAAATAGATTCAATACTTGTAAGCAACTATCTCACGGTTTTAAATTGGTATCCGGACAATATAAAAATTTTATATTGGAATAAGTTTGGAACGCCCGAATTTGTTTTAAGCGGCGTTTCATACGTTGGAGAAATAACCTTCAAGCTGTTAGAAGTAATTGCCACCTTCTGGTGGTACGACGAAAAAGCCGATAAGACATTGCAGGAAGCACGAGAAAAGAATCTACCTCTTCCCGCAAAACCTGCCGAGGTTAGAGTTTGGGAGAAACTTAAGTAGGTTTTAGGTCTTCGGTTTTAGATTTTAGAAAAAAAGAAGATAGAAGTTAGAACAAAAAAATAAAACCCTGTTAATCTTGTTTTTATCCTGTCTAAATATTGGGGTTGTGTGTTGGGATTTTTTGACTCATGACTCAAGACTGGTGACTCATGACTGCTTTTAATTGTTTATGTAGCAATTAAAAGCGGTGGGTTGACGATTCACAGAAAAATTATAATATTGCGTAATGCTTAACTATTTTATCCGCCGTCTTTTAATGATAATACCAACCTTTCTTGGTGTTACATTTATCGTTTTCACAATCACGCGGTTTGCGCCCGGCGGGCCTGTAGAAATGGCAATCCTCAGATACAAACAAATGCAGATGGAAGGGGGCGGTGGGGCAATGGGAGCTCACGGAACCGCGATATCCGAAGAAATGGTAGAAAAATTAAAAAAAATATACGGATTCGACAAGCCTTTCTATATATCGTACTTAATGTGGCTCGGCAATGTTGTCCAATTCGATTTAGGGGATTCTTACACTTATTCAAAACCCGTCTGGCACGTAATAAAGGACCGTTTTCCGATTTCTCTACGCTTCGGGGTCGCGGGCTTTTTACTCGCATACCTTGTTTGTATACCCCTTGGAGTCTTAAAAGCAATAAAGCACGGTTCTACTTTCGACTTTACAAGTTCCGCTCTGGTTTTTGTCGGTTATTCCATTCCGGGATGGGTCGCCGGAATTGTTCTTCTTGTTCTCCTGGGAGGAGGTTCTTTTTTTAATGTTTTCCCCCTGGGAGGAATCCATTCTATGGATTATGAAACTCTCTCTTTATGGGGCAGGCTGTGTGATAATATTTATCACATGATTTTACCGGTATTCTGTTATACTCTCGGCTCTTTTGCATCTCTTACTATCTTAATGAAGAATTCTTTAATCGAAAATCTCGGCAAAGATTACGTTAGAACAGCTTTTGCAAAAGGGCTTTCGGAGAAAACCGTTATTTTTAAACACACACTTCGCAATTCTTTGATTCCCATAGCCACAGGGCTCGGAAGCGTTTTTTCTATTGTTATTTCCGGTTCCCTTTTGATTGAAAAAGTTTTCAATATACACGGATTCGGCCTCCTGGGTTATAACTCTATTCTAGATAGAGATTACCCCGTAATGCTCGGGATTCTTGTTTTTTCTTCCATCCTCTATATGCTGGGCAACATCTTTTCGGATTTTCTATACTGTGTAATCGATCCACGGATAAGGCTTGACTGAAGGTACAATGAAGAAAACGCGAAAAGCCTTTTTCTCTCCCTTATTTATTAAAAGATTAAAAAAATTCAGAAGTTTTAAAAGGGGATATTATTCTCTTTTGATTATCGGAACAGCTTATTTTTTGTCATTTCTCGCGGAATTTGGCATAAATGACAAAGCGCTTCTCGTCAATTTTGACGGTAAAAAATTCGTAACCCTTTATAATGATGTTTCTTTTAAGAAATATATTTTTGCTAAAGCGATTAAAACAAAAGAAATTTATTTTGAATACAAAACCCTTCTTGGTGGTGATACTCTAAACCTACATGACGAAAAACTTATTTCTCTAAAAGCCGAATATAAGCTATACGATAGGATAAAAAAAGACTTTGACAATCATCGCGTTTTAAGAAATATATTCGAGGAACAAAAACGCGGAGACTGGATAATTCTTGCTCCATACCCTTACGGACCAAACGAAAATTTACTCGATGAACTCGGAGACAGAAACCCACCAACCGGACCTGACAGGAAAAATTTTCTGGGAACGGATGATAGAGGAAGAGATGTCTTCGCGAGACTCACATATGGTTTTCGTATTTATATGACCTTTGCTTTACTTTTGACTCTGGCAAGTTACGCAATTGGCATACTCTTCGGAGCTGTTCTCGGGTATTACGGTGGAAAAGTAGACTTCTTGGGCTTACGATTTATAGAAATATGGGCTTCGATTCCGTTTCTTTTCACCGTAATGGTTATTTCCTCTATAATGATTCCGCATTTTACAATACTGATTATAATTCTCTCGTTGTTTTACTGGATATCCATGGCAAGATATATAAGAGCCGAATTCCTGCGTGAAAAATCGAACGATTACGTGCAGGCTGCTATAGCTGTGGGGGTAAGCGATAGAAGAATAATCTTTTCCCATATCCTGCCAAATTCCCTAACTCCGGTAATTTCATTTCTCCCCTTTACTATTATTTCAGGAATAGCGGTTCTCGCGTCACTCGATTTTTTAGGCTTCGGTTTGCCGGAGCCAACACCAAGCTGGGGACAGCTATTGTCCCAGGGGATTTCAAACTTAAGTTCCTGGTGGTTAACTTTCTCTCCCATGGCTGCTATGTTTATAACCCTAATGCTGATTGCTTTTATAGGTGAAGCAGTTAGAGAAGCGCTCGATCCAAAAATATATTCGAGGATGAGATAAGATGGGAAAGAAACAGATAAAAGAATTACTGAAAGTCGAAAATCTAAAAACCCATTTTATGATTGAAGACGGGGAGGCACAGGCTGTCGACGGTCTCGACTTTAGTGTTTTCGAAGGAGAATTCTTCGGTATTGTGGGGGAATCGGGTTCGGGTAAATCCGTTACGGCTTTATCCATTTTGCGTCTTATTCCCGACCCACCGGGGAAAATCTCTAACGGAAAAATCTTTTTCAGAGATAAAGACTTATTAGGTCTTTCCTGGGAAAATATGAGAAAGATACGTGGCAATGAAATCGCCATGATTTTTCAGGAACCGATGACATCCCTTAATCCTGTTTTTACCATAGGGGTCCAGATAATGGAACCATTGATGATACACAGAAATATGGATAAAAAAGAAGCAAGAGAAGAATCTATACAGATGCTTAAAAAAGTAGGAATACCTTCTCCCGAAATGAGGGTGGACGATTATCCACATCAATTTTCCGGAGGAATGAGGCAGAGGGCAATGATTGCGATGGCTCTTTCCTGTAATCCGAGTCTTCTAATAGCAGACGAACCTACAACGGCTCTCGATGTCACGGTACAGGCTCAAATACTCGAGCTGATGAACGAGATAAAAAACAAAAGAAAAGACTCCGCGATTATTCTGATTACTCACGATTTGGCTGTTATAGCGGAAACCTGCGACAGAGTTATGGTAATGTACTGCGGTAAAATACAGGAAGTTGCCGGCACGATTAAATTGTTCGAAAATCCTCTTCATCCTTATACCAAAGGTTTAATGGATTCTATCCCTACCTTAACGAAGAAGAAAAAAAGATTAAACACGATTCCGGGAAATGTTCCGGGAATTCTAAATTTCCCGCCGGGTTGTCCCTTTCATCCCCGGTGTAAGCATAAAATGCCTATATGCGAAAAAGTGGTTCCTGAATTGTTGGAAATCGAGAAAAACCACCTCGTCCGTTGTCACCTTTACAACAAAGAAGGCGAGACCCCATGAATGAATTCAAAAATACAAAATTAAATTCACTGGCAGAGAAAAACAAACTTATTAGAGTAAAAAAACCCAACAATAAATCTTTACTGGAAGTGAAAAATCTAAAAACTTACTTCCCCGTTTTGGGCGGTGTTTTTAGAAAAATTATAGGATATGTTAAAGCAGTCGACGGAGTAAGCTTTTTCATAAACAAAGGCGAAGTTTTCGGTCTTGTCGGTGAAACCGGCTGCGGAAAATCGACAATAGGAAAAACTCTCGTCAGGATTCTTAATCCCACTTCCGGAGATATATTCTATTATGCTGAAGCAGAATTAGAAAACAAAAATAAACAAAGAATAAAAGTAAATCTCGCGAAATTAAACAGAAAAGAGATTATTCCCTACCGCTCCAAAATCCAAATGATATTCCAGGACCCTTATTCCTCACTCAATCCGAGATTTACAGTGGGAGATATAATAGAAGAACCCTTAATTATTCAGAGAGGAAAAAATAAAGAAAACAAAGAGATAGTAAAAGACCTTCTGAAAAAAGTGGGAATGAGCGAAGAACACATTTACAGATATCCGCATGAGTTTTCGGGGGGACAACGCCAGCGTATAGGTATAGCGCGGGCCCTGTCTACAAATCCGGAACTTATTATCGCGGATGAACCGGTTTCAGCCCTCGACGTTTCTGTCCAGGCTCAGGTTATAAATTTAATGCAGGACTTACAGGATGAATTCAACGTCACATATATTTTTATTTCTCACGACTTATCAGTAGTAAAACATATTGCTCATCGGATTGCCGTAATGTATTTGGGTTTTATTATGGAAATGGGACCGGCTGAACAAATCTATAATAATCCCCTTAACCCCTATACAAAAGTTCTGCTATCGGCAGTACCCGAGGGAAATCCAAGAAAAAAAGCAAAAAAACAACCGCTGAGGGGAGAAGTCCCTTCTTCTCTACATAAACCCAGTGGGTGCGCATTTCATCCCCGCTGTCCAATTGCTAAGGACATTTGCAAAAAAGAAGACCCCGTTTTAGAAGAAAAGGAAAAAGGGACATTTGTTAAATGCCATTTCCCGGGGAAATATTAAACACAAAAACAATCCGCTGACCGCATACAACGCAAAAACTCAAATTCTTGACATTTTGTCTCGTTTCTCTTATACTGCTAATAAGAAAAGGAGGTATATTGTGAAAAAAGATAAAATGGTAGGTGTCATGTTCTTTTTCATCCTATGTTTTACTATTTTTTTGTCCCCCATCTACGTAACAGGAATTACTTTTACTGTTACAAACACAAACGACGTTGGTGCCGGAAGCCTGCGTAACGCTATTACTTCAGCAAATGCCGCTAACGGTATACCGGATACTATAGATTTCAATATTTCCGGAGCGGGACTCCACACTATTTATCCTCAATCTCAACTTCCCCAGCTTACAGATCCTGCCGGTGTTTTTATAAATGGTCTAACTCAGGGAGGTGCTGATGATGGTCCAAACCCGCCTTCGTCGGCAATTCTTTTAATAGAAATTAACGGGGCTCAAGCCGGAGCCTCGCACGGATTATGGATAACTTCCCCGAACAACATTATTCAGGGTATCGTGGTCGATAGTTTCCAGCAGGATGGAATCCGAATTCAGGGTTCTCCCGGAGATGGAACTTACAATAATTATATATACTGTAATTTTACCGGAACCAATCCCTCCGGCACAACCGATTGGGGCAACGGAACAAACGCATTGAGTCCCTGGGCAGGCATTAATATTGTAGTAACACCGGGAGACCCTACTTTTGCATTTAATAATACGGTTACAAAAAACCTCTCCTCCGGAAATTACGCGGGAGGTGTATCTATCTCCAGTTGTCCCCCGGGAGACAATCATCATAACACTGTAGAATATAATTATCTGGGGACCGATCTAACAGGAATGAACGATATTGGAAATGATCATACCGGAGTATATATAGGGGAAGCGGCTCATGATAATCTTATCGATAGTAATCTTATTTCCGGAAATGGTACTGAAGGAGTATGTATTCTTGGCTATGTGGATGGAGAAACACAATGGTATACCCAACATAATACTGTCACAAGAAATACAATCGGTCTGAACGTCAATCATTCAAGCGCCCTCCAGAATGACAGAGAAGGGGTAAGCATCGGTAAATATTATGGGAATGGACCTCCAACGGATGACTGGCAACTTGGTTTTGCCAATTACAATATAATCGGTCCAAATAATACAATTGCTTTTAACGGTAAAAGCGGGGTGATGGTATGGGAGCATTCAACCAATGCCATAAACGCGGACAACAATCAAATAACTCAGAATTCAATATACGATAATGGGACTACCGCTCCCGGATATTTAGGTATAGATTTAGCGGATGATATGGTAACTGCCAACGACGGAGGAGATCCTGATACAGGTCCCAACGAAGAGCTTAACTTTCCCGTTATCAACAGCGCTGTTTATCTCGCCGGGAATACAACAATCTCTGGCGTTATAAATATAGATACCAACCCAACGCAGGCGACAGTAGAAATTTTTAAGGCGGATCCTGATAATACCGGATACGGAGAGGGAAGAACTTATCTTGGTTCAGCAACTCCGGATGGAGCAGGTAACTGGAATGCCACGGTTTCAGGACTTAACCCGGGCGATTCTGTAACTGCCACAACTACTGATCTCAATCTAAATACTTCTGAATTCTCTTCTGATTATATGCTTCCCTATATGATAGTTACTTCCCCCAACGGAGGCGAAAACTGGCTTGTAGGAAGCAATCAGAACATTACCTGGAATTCGAGTGGAACAAGCGGAAATGTTCATATTGAGTATTCGATAAACAATAGTTCCAGTTGGTCGGACGTAATCGCGAGCACTACGGATAACGGTACTTATTCCTGGACAATACCTAATACCCCTTCGGATAGTTGTCTTGTGAGGGTGAGCGATACGGACGGAAGTCCAACTGACGTCAGCGACTCATTATTTTCTATCTCAACGACAGCCGCATCCCTAACAGTAACCTCTCCCAACGGTGGAGAAACCTGGCAAGTAGACAGCGTTTATAATATCACATGGACATCGAACGGCACCAGCGGCAATGTTTACATTGAATATTCGGCAAACAATGGTACCGGTTGGTCTTTCGTAACCGCCAGCACTACGGATAACGGTACTTATGCCTGGACGATACCTAACACGCCTTCGACTAATTGTCTCGTTCGAATAACTGACTCGGACGGAGATCCAACTGACGTAAGCGACGCTGTTTTTACTATTACGTTAGCACCAGCCGTTCCCATAGAAAAATTGCCCACAATTTATTCAATGACCGCAAAAAAAACAATAACGAATAAAAATTTAGAATTCATATATACTCTTCCTGATAAAGCTGCTGTCACTTTTAGCGTATATGATATAACCGGAAAAATCAGGAAAAAGATTTCAAAAGAAGAACGTCCGGGCCTTTATTCAGAGGAAATAGATATGTCGGGCGCCCCGTCAGGTATTTATTTCATAAAAATGAAAGCAAATGAGAAGGAGTTTATTAATAAGTTTTTATTGATAAGATAGAAAACATCTTCCAATTGAAGATTCTTTAGAAAATATCGGTTATTTGCTGAGAGCTGTCGACAGCGTTGTAAGCTGATACTGTCCTTGACAGATGATTTGCTTTTATAGCAGTAATGTAGATTCTTTCAAAGTAAAGAATTAACATAATCAGTCAACTCTTTAATATTTCCCTTTTTTGTAAAGTCAACGGGGTGTTTGTATGCTGCCAACATCCCCTTTTCATCCGGGGTTTTATTTCTCTTAGATTGTAGTTTCCACTTAAATAGAGTCATTATAATTTTGTTTGCCAAGTTTAATTTATTAAAATTAAACCCGCCACGAAAATAAAATAATTTAACATATTTTCGTTCATCTTTTTGAAAATTTTTTTGTTTTATCTCATCGATTAATTCTTCCTTAAACGGAGATGCTCCGGTAACGAAAATTATAATATTTTTATCCTTTAATTGGCTCAAGTTCTTTTTTATAATGTTTATCCCGGTAATTCCCGCCGCGTGTAAGCTTCCACCGTAAACAATAGCATCATATTCAAGGAGTTTATCTATATTAATTTCTTCCCGTCTCAAAATGCCCGTGTTTAATTCCTCCGCAATCCATTCCGCGTACCTCTTTGTAAAACCAGAAATTGATTTATATACTACAACTATTTTCATTTTTTATCCTCCATATTCTACTGTTTATAAAATATAATTAAAAATTGTGCGTGGCATGTCAAGGGGGTTTTCTTCTGTTTCGCCATCTACGGTCTCCGGGCGGTTGTTCGTTTTACCAATTTCCTAATTCACTAACACGGAGCAGCTCTTCCCTTGACTTTTTTAAAAAAACTATTATCATACATATAAGAATATAAGAATTTACTTATATGAAAAAGGGTGTTTAAAAATGAGAGATGAAGTTAAAAAAATGGCAAAAGTTTTTAAAGCATTGGGCGAACCGACGAGGCTACGAATAATAAAAATTCTGGCTTCTGAAGGCGGATACTTTTGCGTTGGAGCTCTAGCGAGAAAGCTCGGCATTTCTCAGCCTGCGGTATCCCAGCATTTAAAGGTTCTGAAAGAAGCGGGAATCCTTGATTCGAAGAGAATGGGCTATCATGTCCACTACTACGTAGATACCAAAACTTTTAAAAGTTACAAAGAAAAAATCAATGAACTTATGGAACAGGCATTTGAAAAACGCAGATGCCCGGAAAACGGAGAATGTCTTCATCTCCCAAAAAAGAAATAGATATAAAAAATTTTTGTTTATAGTATAAGTATGTATGCATAAACTTATAAGGAGGTTTTATGAAAAAATTATACATGTCTTATCTTGTCTCTGTAGTACTTGCGCCTATTGTCTTCTGGGGTTACTTTATTTTCGGTCTTGTCTGCGCCCCGAGAGCGGTTGTTTTTGAGGTGGTAACCGGAGTATTGTCATTAGGGCTTCTAACATTAGCGTATAAAAGCAAAAAGGTTATTCTGTTCTTATTGCCGCTTATCGTACCTATCTTTGTTATTATCTCGTCTCCAATAATCATGGTTAATAGATTGGGCGCGGAAAAATTCTTGAGTCAGAGGTTGCCGGCCTACTCTACATTTGAAATTTTTGCGATATTTCAGGTAATATTGATTGCGATTTTGATTGGCATGAACAAACGATTAGAAAAGTAGACGCAGTGCGTTTAGCGTAAAAAATCAAAAAAGGAGGAATGATATGAAAAATCAGGATAAGCTCTCAGTACCTGTGATTTATATTAAGGCGGTCGCTGCCTTGATGTTTATTCAGCTGGGGCATAAAGTTGTTCGGGAAATACCCCACGTTTTACAGATGACTCGTATATTTCCTAAAGTTGTATTAATCTTTTTTACCGTTTTACTGATAGCCGGGATAATTGGCGTTTTTTGCAGGTTTAGATGGGGGCTTATCTTTGGAATTATCGGGGGTATCTGGATGATTTTTCAACCTTTCCTGGTTCACGGAATAATGAGGGTACCGCATATAAACGGGATCTGGTGGTACCCGATATTTCCTATTACTCAGGGTGGTCTGATTATTTATTTTTCTCTACTTACATGGCAGAAGGATAAAGAACGCGTAACTCTAACCTAAAAAGGAGGCGTTTTATGTGCTCGAGTTTTAGTCATTGCTGCGGTCACGGCAAGTTCAGCGAGAACTTCAAACACGAGATAGAGAAGACCGACGACGGGCTAATCATCAAAATCAAAGCGAAATCTCCTGAAAAGGCTGAAGCTTTGAAGAAGATGTATGAAGCTCACAGGAAACTTTGCGGCGAAGACTGCGATTAAACCGTATCCAACCAAAGCGGAGGGACTCTTTCCCTCCGCTTTGGTTTTAAAAACGCGGTTTGCTGCCATCAACTGACGCAAGGTTGCATATATTTACTTATTTCATATTTTATTATTATATATGAAAACAATCTGTGAGATTTTTTTGAAAGCATTTAATAGTTTCTTAATATTAATTATTACTTTTTTTTCTTTTTACCTCCAGGCGGAAGTATCACAGGATTCTGAAGGATGGACAGTTGTAACACCCTCCGCAGACTCAAGAATTATTTATGTGAGCAGCAGTATGGGCAGCGACACTAACAATGGCTTAAGCGAAAGTTCTCCTGTTCAAACTTTAGAAAGAGGTTATTCTCTTTTAAGAAACAGCTGCCCGGATTGGATGCTGCAGAGATGCGGAGACGAGTGGTACGAAAATATTCCTTCTATAGGTAAATCGGGACGGTCGGCGGATGAACCGATACTAATCTCCTCTTATGGAGAAGGGCAGAGACCTCTTATCAAAAGCGAAGAAAGTTCAGTAATAAGCAATGACGGACATGTTTTTCCGGAGCATATTTTTTTCATTGGACTCGATCTATACAGCTATAAACGCGACCCATCTTCGGAAGATTATGACGAATCCATCACCTCTAATCGTGGAATAAGCTGGGTGGGAGGAGGCAACGATATTCTTGTTGAAGACTGTTGTTTCCGGTTTTTTTCCGGCGGATTGGCAGCACAGAGATACACTGGCCCGCAATTAACCGACTTCAAGTTGAGAAGATCTATCATTACAGATTCCTACAGTACAAATTCCCACTCATCTGGGTTTTACACGAGCCATGTGGATGGGCTGCTTGTTGAAGGATGTATTTTTGACCATAACGGCTGGCTCATCCAGGGGACAGGGGATAACTCTCAGGAAGGCGGCGCAGCCACAATGTTTAACCACAATACTTATTTTTTCGAATGCGAATATATAGTAGTACGCGAGAATATGTTTCTTCGTGCATCCAGTATAGGCAACAAAATGTGCTGTGATAATCCCGATAGCTCTACAGGAATACTGTTTGATAATAATTTGTACGTTGAAGGAGAAATAGGTATCAGCATCGGAGGCAATTCAGAAGAGCCTTCAAGATTCAACGATGCCATAATAAGAAACAATATCATGCTTCATATAGGCAGGAGTAATCCTACAAGCAGAAATTTCGGATGGTATCTTGATATTTCAGATAACAATAATTGTATAGTATCGAATAACTGCTTCGTACATCAACCATGGTACGACAATACTTATGCCGTCAATATAGGCGGCGCGAGCGCGGAAAATATTCTAATAAGCAACAATACCATATATGACATTCGTTATCAAGCGATTCGTGTTAATGTAAATACGGCATGGAATAATATACAAATTTTTGAAAATATTATACAGGATGATACTCTTGGGCCTTTAATGGTATATCAGGCGGGAGACTTTAGTGATGTCTCTTATTATGACAACACTTATTATACAATTGACTCGTCCTCTTTTGCTCGTCTTGACGGAGAATATCTTACCTATGACGAATGGATTTCCGCATCCGGCGAAACCGGGGCAACAAATGAAGAAGTCAATTTTACAGACCCAAATCGTACAGTGGAATCTTATTACAGTTCTCTTGGCGGAGATGGAACTTTTGAAGGTTTTATAAACAGGGCAAAACAACAATCAAAAGCTAGCTGGAACCCCGCATACACGGCTTCCGCTGTCAATGATTACATACGCGAAGGATTCGATATGGAAGCATTGGATACAACTGCAATCGATTTCGATTTATTCGCAAGATTCTTCATACTTCAAATTCATCCCAACCCATTCAATACCTTTACCACCATCCAATTTCAGGTACCGCAAACGGGGAGCATGAAACTTGTAATATATGATTTACTTGGAAGAAAGGTACGAACGCTCACCTGCGGACTCGTTTCAAGCGGTACTTATGAAACAGACTGGGACGGAACAGACGACGATGGAAACATCCTTAACAGCGGAATATATTTTTGCCATATCAGCGGAGAACACGGCGCCCCTGATTCTAAAAAAACGCTTTTTTTGAAATAATTAAAAGAGAATTCAGGAGCCAGGAGACAGAAGCCAGAATCCCACCCTTATACCCAAGAATTGGACGCAGATAAACACAGATTTAAAAGGATTTTTTTGTTTGTTGTTTTTGACTAATGGCTGGTGACTGACGACTCATGATTCTTAGTTTTTTCCTAGAACCCAAGACCTAATACCTATTCCCCGGGACCTGGTATCCGGTAAAAAGCCTTGCCTTATTTTAGTTCGTTTTTTGTTTTTTTCCTAAAACCTAAAACCGAAGACCTAAGACCTCTTTTTTTCCTATTCAACCATTTTTCTATTTAACCATTCAACTAATTTAATGTACGTGGTTTCTCTACCCATTGACATCTCGCCAACGTACATTAAATTTTAAACACTATGATTATATGTTCCTATTTACCCATTCAAGAATTTAACGATTCTATTGTCTCTCTAAGATTTCCATTTATGGACTGTTTGTTACGATTTAAATTCTACCACCGTTGATACTGGTTTTCCGTATTGAAAGAATTTTTTGGTGTTGACATAAACAATAAAAATTATTACCATATTTGTAACAATAAAGGAGATATAATTTATGAAATCTAATGGTAATATAGATACTGCAATCGAGGAACTTAAAAAATCTTTAAAAGGAAGATTAGGCAAGGAAATAGAATTATTCCTTTTCGGCTCAGTTGCCCGAGGAGAAAGTTCGGAATCGTCAGATGTAGATATACTCGTTCTACTAAAGAACCCAGTCAGCACTGTCATTGAAGAGGAAATATACGATATTGCTTATGAAATCGGTTTGGAATACGATATTGTCTTTGGAATTATTGTTTATACTAAAAAACAATGGAATAGGCTTTCTAACATACAATCTCCTTTAATTGTAGAAATAAAAAAAGAAGGAGTAAAGATATAAAAAAAGAACTAATCAACTATAGAAGAGCTAGAGCTAAGGAAACGCTGAAAGACGCTAAAATACTTTTCGATAAAGGAAGTCTATTTTCTACAGTAAATCGTATCTATTATTCCATTTTTTACGAAGTAAACGCGCTTCTTCTAACAAAAGACTTAAGTTCTTCAAAACATAGCGGCATCCTTTCAATATTCAATAAAGAATTTGTTAAACAAGATTTGATAAGCAAAGAATTGGGCAAGTTTTATAACAGAATGTTTGAATTTAGACAAAAGAGCGATTATGAAGAATGCTCTGAATTTGAAAGAAAGGATGTGGAAAGATGGCTAAATCAGGCAGAAGAATTTATAGAAGAAATAGAAAAAATCATAAATACGCTTGATCGATAAAACATTTATTTTACCATTTCACATTTCAATGCCTGACCCCGTTAATACGTTAATACTAAATCCTAATGTTGACTCATGACGCATGACTCATGACGCCTTTCCCCTTGACTTATTCTATCAATTTTTTATTTTTATACTACTATTATAATCAACAAATTTCTAGTTAAGGGAGGAGTCAAAAATGTGGTTAAAATATATTAAGGGCAAATGGAGAATATTTTTTATTTGTAACATCTTTTTCCTAGTTGTTTTTTTTCACTTAGGATGCGTCAGTTTGATACATCCCAACCAGTACATGGCAATATCTTCTGCAAACAAAATCCTTAGTCTTTTACTTAAAGAGGAATACGAAAAAGCTTATTTAGATGCACATCCGGAATTACAAAAGAACGGTCCTTGTGAGCTTTTTAAAGCAGCGATGGATAGCTCCCTCTTTAGATTTGAAGGAGGAGTAAAAAAAATTGAATTTGACTATTTTTTACCAGTTCAGGGAAAGAGAGCTATAGAACTGTTCTATCAAATCTCTTATAATAATCCGGGGAAAGAACTTATATTACATCTTGTTTTAGTAGGAGATAGCAAAGAGGGATACGAAGTCGGTCTTATAGATTTCGGCAATGAGATTAAAGTTCGTCCAAACGTAAAAGTTATTAATCAGCAAAAGCAAAAAATAGAAGGTAAGGTTATCATAAAGCCGGACACAACAATTATTACACCTGATTCTTTGAGAAAAAAGTTCAATTTCGAGTAGAAGGATAAAGTACCCAGTACCTGGTACCCGGCAAAAAGATTTGTCTTCTTTTGTTTTTCTCCGAACTAACGACCTAACGAACCAACAAATGAGTCCAATGTCCTAAGTCATGAGCCAGAAATTAGTTAAATTGCTGAATGGTTAAATAGTCAAATTGTAAAATCAGAACCCTAACCCAACAAACCCAATGAACTCTACGAACTCAATAAACTCGATTCCCAAATCCAAAACCCTAAAAAACTATTTAACCGTTTTCCAATTCAAAATTCATAACGCTTATAGTTTCGCTGTTTTCAATTCAACATTCAACATTCAAAATTCATAATTCAAAATTATTAACTCTCCCTTGACATCTTGGTACGTCTTTTTACATTTACACTATGATTGTAATTTTATTAGTGCAGATAAACTTAGTATTAGGTGCTTTTAGAAGTAAAAGGCTATATGAAAAGCCAAAGAAGATTAGGGTGAATATATTATGAAATGGATACGATTAATTTTCTTGATTTAATTAAGATGGAAAGAAAATTAAAGAGAGAACTTACCCTTTTAAATGTTTTCTGTATAGCTACGGGAGCAATGATTAGTTCCGGATTATTTATTCTGCCCGGATTAGCTTTTGCAAAAGCAGGCCCAGCAGTCATTATATCCTATATAATTGCAGGAATCTTTTGCTTTCCCACAATTTTAAGTATGGCTGAATTAACTACAGCTATGCCTAAGGCAGGAGGAGATTATTTTTATATAATGAGAGGATTTGGGCCTATTTTAGGAACAATTGCAGGTTTTTCTACATGGTTCTCTTTAAGTTTGAAAGGGGCATTCGCTCTTATAGGTATGGGGGCATATCTAAGCATAATAACTGAGATTCCTTTAATTATCATTGCCCTGTTTTGCTGTTTGTTTTTTGTCTTATTGAATTTAATAGGCGTAAAAGAAGCAGGAAGATTTCAGGTATTTTTAGTCTCCGGGCTTTTAATTATACTTGTCGGTTATGTCCTTTGGGGAATGAAGACAGTTAGTTTTTCAAACTTCTCACCATTTTTTTCTAAAGGAGTAGGCTCTGTATTTGCAACAGCTAGTTTTGTTTTTATCTCTTACGGGGGTTTGACTAAAGTGGCTGCTTTGGCAGAGGAGACAAAAAATCCAGGAAAGACCTTACCTTTAGGTATGTTTCTTTCTCTTATTGTAACTTCAATTTTTTATGCTTTGGTTATTTTTATAACTATAGGGGTTTTAAATCCCGAAAGCCTGGCGGGAACTCTTACTCCCATCTCAGACGGAGCAGGAATTTTTGGGGGTAACATCTTAAAAATAATAATAAGTATTAGCGCATTTCTTGCCTTTATTTCCACAGCAAATTCTGGGATTATGACTGCCTCCAGATACCCATTAGGAATGAGTAGAGATAAACTTTTACCCACAGGTTTCCAAAAAATAAGTTCTAAGTTTAAAACCCCATATATCGCTATTCTTTTTACCGGCGCTTTTATGATTTGTGCTATTTTGTTTTTAAAGCTGGAATTATTAGTTAAAGTTGCCTCTAGCATCTTAATCTTACTTTATATCTTTGCAAATTTAACTGTTATTTTGTTTAGAGAAAGCAAAATTTCAAGTTATAGGCCAAAATTTCATTCTCCTTTTTATCCATATTTGCAGGTAGCCGGAATATTAGGTGGAGGATTTCTTTTAATTGAGATGGGAACAGTTATTGTTTTTTTTACCATGATATTTCTCTTATTAGGATTTATCTGGTATAAAAGCTATGCGCAAAAAAGAGCCAGTCAAGATTCTGCTCTGATTTATGTCTTAGAAAGACTGGTAGCCAGGGATAAGGAGTTAAGCTCTGATAATCTTCTTGTTGAGCTAAAGGATATTGTTATTGATAGAGACCAAATTACAAGAGATAAGTTTCATAAACTTGTTGAAGATGCAAAAGTTTTAGATATAGAAGAGCTTCTAAAAATGAAAAATTTCTTTAGAATTATCTCGGATAAGTTAGGCAAGGAGTTGAATTTAAACCCACAAGAATTATTTAAAAAATTTGTAGAAAGAGAAGAAGAATCGAGTACTGTAATAAAAAAAGGTATGGCCATTCCCCATATCATGGTCGAGGGTAAAAATATCAGTAAGGCTTTTTTAGTAAGAGCACGAGCAGGGGTTGTTTTTCCTCAGGATGAAGTAGTACATATTATATTTGTTTTTGTAAGTTCATCCGATAAGAGAGTTTTACACTTAAAGATTTTAGCTGCAATCGCTCAGATTACTCAAAATCCTGAATTTGATAAAAAGTGGCTTGAGGCAAGCAGTAAAGACGCGTTGAAAAATATTATCCTCTTAGCAGATAGAAGAAGAGATTAAATCCTATATCCCAACTCTCGTCTTCGGTAATCTGTTTTTGTTTTTTTTGACACAAGACTCAAGACACACGACTCAGTTTCATCTTGACATAAATGAATAAAACAGGTACTTTTTTAGTAATATTTATAAAAAGAGAGGAATAATTGATATATAAAAAAGCTTTAATTTCAATATTACCCATGTTTATCTCACTTTTAGCAGCTAAATTGTTTGGCGATTGGATTTTTGTTCCTATTGTATTATTTATAGAAGGTATTTTATTTTTTATCTTTAGAGAAAAATTTGCTATTATTGCTTATGAAGAAGCAATAATAGCTAGAGAAATGAGTAAAAATGTTTCCTGGACAATTCTGAAGAGGGTATCCGATGATTCTACCCCAGATGAAAAAGTAATGGATTATTGTAGAAAAGAAGCGATTCATATGGGAAAGTGGTATATGTTTATGGCTTTAGGTATTGTTGTCTATTATTGGGTTGTTGTGAAATGAAATGCTTGAAATAAAAATTCTGGGAGGCAGTGAAGAGGATATTTCTGAAGTACAGAGAGTGCTTGAAGAATCGCCCACTTATTCTCTTAACATTTCAGGTAGCCTGCCTTCTCCTGAAGACGGAAGAGAAGTTTTCTCTACTATAGCTCCCGGGAAAGAATATGAGGATAAATTTGTATTCGGAATATTTTTAAACGACAGTATGATAGGATGTATAGATTTATGTCGTGGATACCCTGATGAATCTATAGTTATGCTGGGGCTTCTTGTATTATCGGAGAAGTATCAGAGAAAAGGATTAGGAACGGGGGTTTATAATAAACTTGAAGAGATAATCAAAGACTGGGGAAATTTCGATAAAATAAGAATCGGTGTACTTGTATCAAATGATGACGTGCTTCCCTTCTGGGAGAAAATGGGATATACGGAGGTAAGCAGAAGTCCATACAAACACGGAAGTATTGACACAGTAGTAATTACGCTTGAAAAACCGATTTTGTAAAACTAAGAGGAAAAACAAATCACACGAATAGCATGAATAAAGTTTCTTTTTTAAACTAAATCCAAAACCCTAAAAAACTATTTGTCTATTTTTCAATTCAACTATTCAACTGGTTTAGAAAATCCTATACCCCATATCCCAAATCCAAAACCCTAATTTTCGACTCACGACGCATGACTCGGTGTCTAACGCTGGCCTTGACTAAATAGTAGAAAATCTTTAAAATTCTAAGTAACAGTAAGGAGGAAAATATGAGAAGGATAATATCATTTTCGCTTTTATTAATTTTCTTCGTGGTTCCGACAGTTTATTCTCAAGGATTTCTAAAAGCAGACAATAAAAAAATAGTAGACGGGGGCGGAAGTGAAGTTATGTTAAAAGGAATGGGTCTTGGAGGTTGGATGTTGCAAGAAGGGTATATGCTCAAAACCTCATCCTTTGGAAATACTCAGCATGAACTAAGAGATACAATTAAAGCTCTAATAGGTACAGCAAACACCGATACTTTTTACAATGCATGGTTGGCTAATCATTGCAGAAAAATAGATATTGACTCTTTAGCTTCCTGGGGTTTTAATTCTGTTCGGTTGCCAATGCATTATAATTTATTTACTCTCCCTATTGAAGAAGAACCTGTGCCTTATGAAAACACGTGGTTAGAAAAAGGGTTTGAATTAACTGACAGTCTCTTGTCCTGGTGCGGAGCAAATAATATTTACTTAATACTCGATTTACATGCAGCTCCCGGAGGACAGGGCCACGATGCCGCAATAGCGGATTATGATTCAACAAAGCCTTGTTTATGGGAAAGCGCAGAGAACAGAGCTAAAGCAGTCTCTTTATGGCGCAAATTGGCAGAGAGGTATGCTGACGAACCCTGGATTGGCGGATACGACCTTATAAATGAACCGAATTGGGAATTACCTGGCAATACTCTTCTAAAAGAACTATACGTAGAAATAACAGATTCTATACGTACAGTAGATACTAATCATATTATTTTTATTGAAGGAAACTGGTTCGCGAATGATTTTTCAGGTTTAACCCCACCCTGGGATAGTAATATGGTATATAGCTTCCATAAATATTGGAATGCTCATAATCAGAGCGCAATCCAATGGATGTTAGATATGCGCAACAACTATAATATACCGATTTGGTGCGGAGAATCAGGTGAAAATTCTAATACATGGTTTAGAAATACCATTAAGCTTTTAGAAGATAACGATATTGGTTGGGCGTGGTGGCCGCTAAAAAAAATCGATAATATTTCAGGACCATTGTCCGTAGCAAGAACCGAAGAATATCAAACATTGTTGGATTATTGGGAAGGCAGCGGCAGTAAACCCACAGCAGCGTTTGCAAAAGCAGCATTAATGGATTTAACAGAAAAGTTAAAACTTGAAAATTGTACATATCAAATGGATGTTATTGATGCTATGTTCCGTCAGGTGCAAACCAATGAAACAGAATCGTACAAAGAACATCATATTCCGGGCTTGATTTTTGCCCCGGAGTTTGATCTGGGGCGGAATGGTCACGCATATTTCGATACAGATACCGGTAATTATTCCGGTATACCAGGCAACTATACACTTTATAATAGTGGTGAGTCTTATAGGAACGATGGAGTAGATATAGAACCCTGTACGGATACTGGTACGACAGATGTTTACAATGTAGGGTGGGTAGAAGCAGGAGAGTGGATGAATTATACCGTGTTTGCAGACAGTGTTCCCGGCACGTACAATGTGGATTACCGTGTAGCTTCCGCTGGGAGTGGAGGAGGGCTAAAGCTTAGATTAATTGACGGCGAAGATAGTTCAGACCTGCACACAGTAACTGTACCGGGAACAGGAGGTTGGCAAAATTGGCAAACAGTTAGCGAGATGGCAGATTTTCCCTCAGGAAAATTCACCTTAAGATTAGAAATAATCGATGGAGTATTCAATATTATTTGGTTTAAGGCAGAATTTATCAGTGCGGTTGAAGAGAAAAAAGAAGCGGCACTTAAAAATAAATTATATCAAAATATTCCGAATCCTTTCCTTTCTACTACCGATATTAGATTTAGTTTGAAAAACCCGTCTCCTGTAACATTAAAAATTTACAATCTCATCGGGCAAGAAGTCGAAACACTCATAGATAAAGAACTTGCCCCCGGAACATATAATGCCAAATGGGCTCCCAAAAACATACCAGGCGGATTATATTTCTGTCGATTAGAAACCGGCATGTTTACCGAGACGAAAAAAATCATCTTAACTCGTTAGCGGAAATAGTTAATTGGTTGATTGGGGAATTGGTAAAGATAAAAAGCTGACGGCTAAAAATTTCTGTGGGTTCGTTGGTTCGGCTTTTTCCCGAACTAACGACCTAACGAACCCACAAATCAGTCCAACGTCCAAAGTCATGAGCCAGAAATTAGTTAAATTGCTGAATGGTTAAATAGTCAAATTGTAAAATCAGAACCCTAACCCAACAAACCCAATGAACTCTACGAACTCAATAAACTCGATTCCCAAATCCAAAACCCTAAAAAACTATTTAACCGTTTTCCAATTCGAAATTCATAACGCTTATAGTTTCGCTGTTTTCAATTCAACATTCAAAATTCATAATTCAAAATTATTAACTCTCCCTTGACTTTTTTTGAAAAATTATTATTATGATTTTGCTTATAAGAATATAAGAATTTACTTATATGCAAACGAAGGCACGAAGAATGAAAGATGAAGTAAAAAGAATGGCAAAAGTTTTTAAAGCGTTAGGTGAACCGACGAGGTTACGAATAATAAAAATTCTGGCGTCTGAGGGAGGATATCTTTGCGTAGGCGCTATCTCAAGAAGGCTAGGTGTTTCGCAACCAGCGGTCTCCCAGCATTTGAAAATTCTTAAGGAAGCGGGCATCCTCGATTCAAGGAGAATGGGTTTTCACGTACACTATTTTGTAGACGCAAAAACCTTAGAGGGCTACAAAAAACAAATAGACGAACTTATTGAAAACGCGTTTAAAAAAAGCAAATACCCTAACGATAAAACCTGACTCTTTTTAAATAAAAAAAATTTTCGGTAGCATATAAGTTATTAAGCATAAACTAAAAAAGGAGGAATAATATGGAACGTTCAAACAAACTCGCAGTGCCTGTGATTTACATTAAGGCGGTCGCTGCCTTAATGTTTATTCAACTGGTGCATAAAGTTGTTAGGGAAATACCCCACGTTTTGCAGATGACTCGTATATTTCCTAAAGTTGTATTAATCTTTTTTACCGTTTTACTGATAGCCGGGATAATTGGCGTTTTTTGCAGGTTTAGATGGGGGCTTATCTTTGGAATTATCGGGGGCGCCTGGATAATTTTTCAACCTTTCCTGGTTCACGGAATAATGAGGGTACCGCATTTAAACGGAATCTGGTGGTACCCGATATTTCCTATTACTCAGGGTGGTCTGATTATTTATTTTTCTCTACTTACATGGCAAAAGGATAAAGAACGCGTAACTCTAACCTAAAAAGGAGGCGTTTTATGTGCTCGAGTTTTAGTCATTGCTGCGGTCACGGCAAGTTCAGCGAGAACTTCAAACACGAGATAGAGAAGACCGACGACGGGCTAATCATCAAAATCAAAGCGAAATCTCCTGAAAAGGCTGAAGCTTTGAAGAAGATGTATGAAGCTCACAGGAAACTTTGCGGCGAAGACTGTGATTAAACCGTATCCAACCAAAGCGGAGGGACTCTTTCCCTCCGCTTTGGTTTTAAAACTTATTTTATAAAATATTTTGAATTACAATTCCAGTAATAAATAAAATAAAAAAAGTAAGAATAGAAAGCCAAATTACTTTCTTTAGGTTGGCTGAAAATACAATAAAATAAAGGCTAAGAGTTACAACTATTATCTCTATAAAATATACTAGGTTAATTATTAATAAATGTTTCAAAGGAATGGCTATATAAGAAAATAATCCTAATAAATTACTTAGTGAGAGTAATATGCTGAAGATTAAAGCAAATATGAGAACATCTTTTATTTGTCCAAAGTCCTAAGTCCCATGTCAAAACTAAATCCCATATCCCAAATCCAAAACCCTAAAAAACTATTTAACCATTCAACAATTTGACTGTTTAACAATAACCGAAGAAGACTTGTTGGGGTTTGTGAATACAAAGATTGTCCAATGTCTAGATTTGACCCCAGAAACAGAAACACAGAAACATATAAAGGACTGACAATGAAGAGGTTTGGCTGAACATCTTATCTGATTCTTATTTCTTCCGTTATATAAAAAAAGCCTTCCAGCCTTATATCTCTGGATGAACTTCCTACCATTACGTCAAATCTTCCCGGCTCTACAAGGAAGTTGATTTGCTCATCATGAAAGGCAAGATGTTCTGGAGTAAGTTTAAACTCTACTGTTTGCCTCTCTGCCGGAGCCAAAGTAATCCTGCTAAATCCTTTAAGTTCTTTTATGGGCTGATCATCTGTACTTCTTTCCACATCATAGATGTAAAGTTGTACAACTTCATCTCCTTCCATATCCCCGACGTTGGTTACATCAACCCTGACCGTAATTTGTCTATTCAAACTCACCATCGGGATTATTTGCAAATTACTATACTCAAATTCCGTATAACTCAGTCCATGCCCAAAGGGGAATAGTGGTTCAATTCCCTGTTTGTCAAAGTACCGATAACCTCTTCCTTCGGTATAATCATTTGTGTAGTCAAAATCCCAGGTCGGCAAATCAGAAGCCGATTTTGGAAAGGTTAAAGGAAGTTTTCCGCCAGGATTATAGTCGCCGAAAATCACATCTGCGACTGCAGTTCCCCCTTCCTGTCCCGGATACCATGCTTCGAGTATTGCAGGACATGCTTCAAATAGACTCATAGTGTCAATTTCAAGAACGGTAGTAAGGGGACTTCCATTCTTCAGAACCAGTATTGCATTGCTATTCCTTGAAATAACTTCCTTAATCAGCTGCTCTTGAACTCCCGGGAAAATTAGATAGGCTCTATCGTTTCCTTCGCTTTCTATTGCTCCCGATAGCCCAACTACGAGTATTACAACATCAGATTTCTCAGCAACATCCAATGCTTGTTGAAATTTAACAGAATCCGTGATTTCCGGAATATATGAAGGGGCATGCTCAGTTCCTATTTCGCACCCTTCAGCGTACATAACTTCGATTGAATCGCCCACTTTATTTATAATCCCATCTAAAACATTTACCGCATAAGACGATGTCACAGCAGAACTCCCCCCCTGTCCTCTGAAATCTGTATTCGCGTTGGGGCCTATTACTCCAATTGAATCTATACTATGTTCATCTAAAGGAAGGACAGATCCTTCATTTTTCAATAAAACTATTGACTTTTTTGCCAACTCCAGAGCGACACTGATATGTTCAGGAGATTCCACAACACTTTCATCTACCGGTTCTATTCCGTCAAAGAGACCCGCCCAGAATTTAGCCCTTAATATTCTTCTCACTGCTTCGTCAATATACACCACAGCTACATCTCCATCTTCTACAGCCTGGAGAAGAGCTTCTCCGTAATAATTAGTACGTGGCATTTCTAAATCCAGTCCCGCTTTTATAGAACTAATTGTACTGTGACAGGCTCCCCAATCACTAACGACAAAACCTTCAAACCCCAATTCTTCTTTTAATATTTCTCGAAGAATCCATTCATTATAGCAACAGTATTCCCCATTTACTCCATTGTAAGCCCCCATAATAGACCAAGCTTGTCCAGTTACAATTGGCCTCCTAAAAATAGGAAGATAAACTTCTCTAAGAGTTCTTTCGTCTATTTGTACTGCAGCTTCGTTCCATCTGACGTCCTCTGAATTGTTGCAAATATAATGTTTCGGAGTAGCAATAACCTTTTGGGATTGAAGTCCGTTTACATAAGCCAGTGCCATCTGTGAAAGCATATATGAATCCTCACTATACGTTTCAAAAACTCTTCCCCCACGAGGATCTCTTATTAAATTAATGCACGGAGCCAATCCCATATTTCTTCCCTTAGCTCTGCATTCTCTCCCTATTACACCGGCAGCTTCCTCGACTAAGTCAACATCCCAGGTACTTCCAAACGCTATGGGCACAGGGAAAAAAGTTGCATTACCCCATCTAACCCCATGAGGACAATCGACACATTTTATTTGGGGAATCTCAAGGTTATCGTTGTATTTTGTAGTAAAACCATCAAGCTTCGGATCGCCGGATAACTGGTCTATTTTTTCCTGGAGGGTCATTCTCGAAAGAAGGTCGTTTACTCTCTCTTCAATTGGAAGATCAGGGTTTTTATAAGCAGGCCCTTCGAACTCTTCCTCTTCCTCTTCTTCCTCTTCTTCAACAAATGCTCCATCACAAAGTATGAAGTGATCTATAACTGTTATTTTTATAGGCTTCTCGTTATTAACAGCAAGAAAGTATTTACCTGAAAGAAGATCCTCTCCGGAAATTAAAATTTCTTTACTGTTAAACTGTTTTATTTTTCTTCCGGCATTATCTATAAGGCTCGCAAATATTTTTTCTTCACCTACCAATTTCAAAATGCTTGATTCATTTACAATACTTATAGAACAAAAAATATCTACATCCTTTTTTAAATTTAAAGTATGTTGAGTCTTTCCTTCCTTAAATTTAGTGTTGATTCCCTTATGTTCTTTTCCTTTGATATTTAAAAACAATACAGAAATAAATATACAAATAAAAACTTTGGCAAGATTTAGAGCTTTCACAACTATTCCTCCCTGAAAGATAAGAATGTACAACTATACCATGTTATAACCTTGAATCTCCCTAAGACTTTGATTTACTCCTTTTTAGATTTGGTTTCGTTGCGATCCCTCTACCTGTTTTCATCTTTTTCCTTTTTCTTTTAAAAACCAAACCCTCTTCTTTCCAACAATTAAATTTAGTGCAAAATTTTTTTATGTCAAGAAGCGGAGCTAGTCCAACGTCCAAGGTTTTAACTAAAATCCTAAGAATAGGACGCGGATGATTCTTGTCCAATGTCCATCGTCCAATGTCAAAACTAATATCTCACACAAAGCCACGGAGAACACAAAGTTTTTAGACGTTCCAAGGCACATGGTTTACACTTTGTGATATAATATTAAAATTATTTTTTAGAGTTGCAAGGTCTAAATCGGGGTCCAGCGTCACATCCATCTTCTTGGATAGTAGTTTATCAAGA
>Ga0307434_1000281_pt1 | contig 39957 bp, 22 predicted proteins | sample SalMarWE160220MG_FD_202156 | JGI IMG/M metagenome (GOLD analysis project Ga0307434, IMG submission 202156) | Salt marsh sediment microbial communities from the Plum Island Ecosystem LTER, Massachusetts, United States - WE1603-220 | ecosystem: Environmental > Aquatic > Marine > Intertidal zone >... | reverse complement strand
GCACTTTACTGCTTACATATGTCAAAGAGCGGCAATTCCAGGGTCTTGATTTTTTTCAAAAAAGGCCTGAATGCCAAATGGGTACCTCTAATCCCAGGAGGAAAATTCTATTTTTAAACAGCCTCTATAAGAGGAAATCCTACTACACCTATTTGTATAGTATAATTTTCCCTTCCCAAAATGCTTCTTACACTATTTATAAGGTTAAGAACTCCGCCAAAGTAAAGGGGATAGACTTAACTATCACCAAGAAGGCCTCTCGTTATCTTTCTGGTTCACTTAGCTATTCGTATCTGGTCGTCAAGGGAACCGGACCTGCTTACTGGTATTATTATACTGGTAATAATTGGATAGAGTATCCTCTGGAGTTCGATGTCACTTACTCCTTCAAGACAAACCTCAACCTCTATTCGCCAGAAGGTTGTGGGCCTCAACTATTTGGATTCAAACCTCTTTCTGATTTTAACGCCAACCTTCAGTTTACCTACTATACTGGTGCTCCCTACACTCCCCTGGATAGCAAAGGGAATCCTGGGATACCTGGTTCTGTAAGATTGCCATCCACGCAGGGGACGGATCTAAAGATAGTCAAGGGTTTCAAGATTGCTGGCGGGCTCCGTTGTGGCCTCTTCCTCGATGTGAGGAACCTGTTCAATGTGGAGAATGTGGTTGATGTCTATCCTTACTCAGGCAAGCCTGATGATAACGGTTATCCTCCTCTTTTAGAGGGCTATGGCTACGATTATGATGCTTGGGAGAAGGCTTACAAAGTATGGCAAAGGCGTCAACGGGACCCGGCCAACTATGGTCCCCCGCGCATTGTGAGGATGGGCCTTTGGATGAAGATTTGATCACGGTAGTTCGCTTTATACAACAGATCATAGCTTTCTGTATGTGATTCGGCCCGAACCTATAGGGACAGCAAATTTTTACCTTGACAAAGGCTAGAAAAAAGCGTATCTTATTTATGAGAAAATTTTATCGATTATGATGAAAAGGACGAAGCCACCATTTCTATATCCCCCGTTTAAGCACACCAAACTCCTGCACACCCCTCCAGTTCCGGATCCCCTAATACCAAAACGATTAACAGAAGGGCCAACCTTTCGGATTATCCTTAAAAAATACGATTGCCACCATAGAACCCCAAGTAGAAGGGAGGTGATGCCAGGGGAACGAACCAACTTTTCACCTTTAACTGAAAGGAGGTGATGCCAGGAAGGCAACTTTGGGAGGTTAGGGGGGACTTAATCACAAACCCGATTGCTATGGAGGCTTGCTATGAAAAGGATTTTTCTCTATGGTTTAGCTGTTGTTATGCTTCTCTCGTCGGTAGCTTTGGGCGAAAGGTTTAAGGTCAAGCGCCTTCCTGCTAAGGCAACCCTGGAGGGTAAAGCAGAGTATGTGCCGGGCGAAGTGCTGGTGAAATTCAGGGGAGGCATCTCTAAAGGGGAAATCGCTGATCTTAGCAGCAAGTATGGTGCTACCGTTCTCTCAACCCATCGTGGGGGGGTCAGGAGGCTCCGTGCTCCTGCGGGAAAGACGGAACAGGAGATTATTTCTCTTTTGGAGCGTGACCCACGGGTTGAATATGCTGAACTGAACACGATCTGCCACGCTTTTATGACGCCCAATGATCCGTACTACTCATATCAGTGGCACTTTCCGAAGATAAAATGTTCCACCGCCTGGGACATATCCACAGGATCTGGTGTTGTGGTAGGTATTCTGGACTGTGGGATAGCGTATGAGGATTATCCCGTGCCCTCATATGAGTTAAACACGGTTCAATCTGGTGTCACCAACTACATGCAGGCGCCGGACCTTGCCGGGACTGCTTTTACCGCCGGGTATGATTTCGTCAATGACGATAGTCACCCCAATGACAATAATGGGCATGGAACGCACCTGGCGGGGACCGTGGCGCAGACCACCAATGACGGTTACGGTGTGGCAGGAGTGGCCTTTGATTGTACCTTGATGCCGGTGAAGGTGCTCGACTACACCGGCTCCGGGACTGCAAATTGGCTCGCTGATGGGCTCTACTGGGCCACAGACCACGGAGCTCAGGTTATCAATATGAGCATGGGGTGGCCAGCTGGCTATAATCCTGGATCTACGGTTCAAAATGCTATCATCTACGCATACAACCATGGCGTTGTGCTGGTAGCAGCTTCGGGAAATTCGGGCGTCGGAACGATTTCATATCCTGCCAAGTATTCTCAGGTGATTGCGGTTGGAGCCACCAGGTACGATGATCAGCTTGTCTACTATTCTCAGTATGGGAATGAACAAGAGGTGGTGGCGCCCGGCGGTGATCTGAATGTGGATCAAAATGGAGATGGCTATGGGGATGGAGTTCTCCAGCAGACTTTTGAGAATTACGAGCCCGGGCCACCGGAGGTTCTTGCTGACCCGACGACTTTCAGCTGGTGGTTCTTCCACGGGACCTCCATGTCCTGTCCGCACGTTGTCGCCGTGGTAGCAATGATGATCGCCAATAACCAGACCGGTATTGAGAATATTCGCACGATTCTTCACGAAACGGCTGTGGATCTTGGTTCATCCGGATGGGATCAATACTACGGGTATGGGCTGATTGACGCCTATGCAGCACTTACCTATGGCGGTGTTCCTCCGGTGGCTGAATTTTCTGGTTCACCCACTTCTGGCTGTGCGCCCTTGACGGTCAACTTCACAGATGAATCAACTGGCGAGATAGATAGCTGGGAGTGGGATTTCGGCGATGGCTCACCCCATTCATACGTTCAAAACCCATCACATGAGTATACCGGCGGCGGTAATTTTACGGTTAGCCTGACCGTTACCAATGCTTACGGATCTGACACCGAGACCAAGACCAGCTACATCCATGTGGATGAGGCTCCCACGGCAGCGTTTGTAGGCGATCCCACGAATGGATGCGCACCTCTCACGGTGAACTTCACGGATCAGTCCACTGGAGCGGTCACCTCCTGGGACTGGGATTTCGGAGACGGGACTCCTTACTCCGGCGGTCAGAATCCCAATCATGAGTATGCTGCTGCGGGAACTTACACCGTGACCCTGACCGTTTCCGGTCCCTGTGGCTCGGACGATGAGATCAAGACTGATTACATCTCCGTGGGCGCCACTTTGATAGCTGAGTTCTCGGGCAATCCTACCAGTGGATGTGAGCCTCTGACTGTCAACTTCACCGACGAGTCCACTGGCGAGATCACCGGTTGGGATTGGGACTTCGGCGACGGATCCCCACATTCGAGTGATCAGAACCCCACCCATCAGTACACCGGCGCCGGCGACTTTACGGTGACCTTGACTGTCACGGGTTCCTGCGGATCTGATGATGAGGTCAAGACTAACTACATTCATGTGGATGCAGTGCCAATAGCGGCGTTCTACGGAGATCCCACCAGCGGAGATGCTCCGCTCACCGTGAATTTCTATGATCAATCCACGGGAGCCGTGACCTCCTGGGACTGGGACTTTGGCGATGGTACCCCTCATTCCAGTGAGCAGAACCCGGGGCATGAATACGCTGATAGTGGCCATTATACTGTCAGCTTGACCGTTAGTGGTCCTTGCGGCTCGGATGGCGAGACGAAGATGGACTACATCACGGTGACCGAACCCGGTGGTGAGTGGATAGTCATCACTTATGATGATTTCGAGGGTGGTTGGGGCAACTATACCGACGGTGGTGGTGACTGTTATCTTTATACTGGTGGCACATACGCTCACCAGGGCAGTAACGCCGCGGGCATCCAGGACAACAGCGGTGTGGCTTCATCATTCTACCATACTGTTGGTCACGATGTATCTGGTTATTCCGAGTTGGAGGTTGAGTTCTGGTACTACCCGCGGAGCATGGACAATTCCAACGAGGACTTCTGGCTTCAGTATTACGACGGTTCCAGTTGGCAGACTGTCGCGACATGGGCTCGGGGTAGCGACTTCGAAAACAACCAGTTCTATCATGAGATTGTCACCATCTCCAGCGGCCAGTACAACTACCCCACCAATGCTAAGCTGCGGTTCATGTGCGATGCCAGCGGAAACGGAGATGATGTCTATATCGACGAAATCGAGTTTAGGGGATTCAGCGGCCAAATGCCTCCCACAGCCGACTTCGTCGGAGATCCGACCAGTGGCTACGCGCCTCTCACGGTCGATTTCACCGATCTATCGACCGGGAATCCGACCACCTGGAGCTGGGATTTTGGCGATGGTGTGGGAACATCGACTGAGCGGAATCCGAGCTACACCTACAACAATGTCGGCACCTACACCGTGACCCTGACAGCGACCAACGCCTACGGCTCTGATGTTGAGGCCAAGACCGATTACATCAAAGTCGCCCAGCCAGGTGAGTGGACTGTGATTACCTATGATGATTTCGAAGGTGGCTGGGGCAACTATACCGATGGTGGTGGTGATTGTTATCTTTATACTGGTGGCACATACGCTCATCAGGGCAGTAACGCCGCGGACATCCAGGACAACAGCGGCGTTGCCTCATCATTCTACCACACAGTTGGTTACGATGTGTCTGGCTATACAGAGTTGGAGGTTGAGTTCTGGTACATTGCAGTTAGTATGGACAGAACGGGTGAAGACTTCTGGGTTCAGTATTACGATGGTTCCAGTTGGCAGACAGTGGCGACTTTTGACAAAGGGGTCGACTTCGAGAATAACATATTTTATAACCCGGTCGTCCCCATCTCCAGCGGCCAGTACAACTACCCCACCAATGCTAAGCTGCGGTTTATGTGCGATGCCAGTGGTAATCGGGATGATGTATACCTCGATGAGATTGAGTTCCGGGGGAGTGCTACCGGCGGCGCCAGCTGGCTGGACCTGGCGAAGACCAATTCAATGATTCCTAAGGAATTCACTCTTTCCCAAAACTATCCTAATCCCTTTAACCCAACGACTGCGATCTCCTTTGACTTGGCCGAGGGTTCCCAGGTTAGGTTAGAGGTCTACAACCCCACTGGGCAGAAGGTGGCCACCTTGGTGAATGGTTGGATGGAGGCAGGTTCTCACACGGTTAACTTCGATGGTTCAGGGTTCTCCTCTGGTGTTTATCTCTGCAGGCTGCAGGCAGGGAAGGTAGTTGCCCTGCGAAAGATGATACTTCTCAAATAGACCTTTCTAACTGCCTGAGAGCTGTCTGGGAGAAGCCCCCGCAAGGGGGCTTCTCCTTTTATATAGGCGGATGTAATTCACTACGGAATCTCACGAATTGGTAAAGGCTAGGCGGCAGAATCGAGTTTCTGCCACCTTGTTTTTACACCTCCCCTCCCTATGCTCAAAAGTCAACCCCCATTCCAATCCCCGCAAACGTATTTCCTAAACAATCTTTCAGTTCCACCGGCTGATACAAAAAAGGAGTTCATCCCCCTCTTTTTTTCTTAAATTTCCCTAAAGTTTCCTCTCCTTCTTGCCGATAAGAGATTTAGTAAGCCTATTTAAGGAAGATGGGGGTGATTATGGATGTGGTAGAGGACCTTATGCAGCGGCTGAGCTCTGAGGATGAGTCAGAGCGGAGAAGGGTGGCCATAGCCCTGGGAGAGCAGGGAGATCAAGAGGCCATTCCCGCCCTGGTTCAGAAGCTTAGCGACCCCAGCAGAGGGGTCCAGGAAGCAGCCATCGAGGCCCTGATCAAGCTCAGGGGCAAAAGAACTGTCCAGGAGCTTATCCCTCTTCTGCGGGAGAAAGATGCCTCCCTGCGTAATATGGCCATAGAGATATTGAAGGAGATGGGATCGGATGGGGTAGATCTCCTCCTACCGCTTCTCAAGGATGAAGACGGAGATGTGCGGATTTTCGCTGCAGACATACTGGGCTATACCGGGGAAAGAAGAGCCACAGAGGGTTTGATCGCTCTCTTGAATGATCCAGTGGCCAATGTCCGCAATCAAGCTATAGTTAGCCTGGGCCAACTTAAGGATAAAAGGGCAGTTTCTCCCCTACTGAGAGCTGTAGAAGAGGGTGATGAATGGACAAAATTTGCCGCCATTGAGGCCCTATCTGAATTGGGAGCAGAGGAGGTTGTCGATCCCCTCATCAACCTGTTGCATGATGATGAGCTGATTAGGAGGGCTGCTCTGGAGGCCTTAGGGAAGATTGGTCACCCTAAGACTATCCCCTACCTTCTTAAGGCATTCAAAGAGGCAGATCAAGGGATGAAGAATGGGATAATAAGAAACCTGGTGGGAAACTACGCTGAACATTTAAATTCTTCCCTCAAGAAGCCGGAGAGAGGGATGTTGTTGAGGGAGTTCCTTGCCGCCCTGGACGAAGAGGACCTGATCTTCAATTTTCGGGTGATAGAAATAGTGGGAAGACTGCAGGACCGCAGAGCCATCCCCCGTTTGATCGGTCTCTTGGAAAATCCCAATGGCTTGATGAAGATAGCAGCCTGTAAGGGCTTAGGGCTTATCGGTGAAACGGAGGCACTTCGGTATCTCTTGCCTCTGACTGAGGTTCCGGACGAAGATCTCAGGCTTGCTGCCCAGGAGGCAGTGGAGAGAATAAGAGGAAATGGCCGAGGATAGATTAGAGGAAATCAAGGAACGTATCCAGAATATAGGCAGTTTGCCCACGCTCCCTAAAGTGGCTACGGAGGTGATCTCTATGGCGGGCAATCCGGATGTCTCCATAAAGGAAATTGCCTCAATCATCTCCCAGGATCCCAGCCTCTCCGCTAAAATACTTAAGGTGGCCAATTCCGCCTTTTATGGGTTAAAACAGAGGGTGGCCTCTATCCAACTTGCTTTAGTCATCTTAGGCCTGAACAAGATAAAGAACTTGGTTATCGGGATCTCCGTGTTTAAAACCTTCCCTATAAGACCTGGTCGTCCCACCTTCGATCGAGAGAAGTTTTGGGAACATTCCGTTGGCTGTGGCCAGATAGCCAAGATATTGGCCACTCTCTTAGGGTGTGAAATGGATGGGGAGGAATTCGTTGCTGGTCTTCTCCACGATGTAGGGAAGATCGTCCTGGATCAGTTCTTTCATGATGAATTCACTAAGGTAGTAGATCTTACCTTCGAGAAAGATATTCCGATGATTGAGGCTGAAAAGGAAGTTCTGGGGACAACCCATGCTGAGATCGGAAGCTGGTTGGCAGAAGATTGGAAACTCCCCCTCAGCTTGGTTGAGGCCATAACTTATCACCACGAGCCACAAAAGGCTGCTCTTAACCCTACCCTGACCAGCTTGGTCCGGCTCTCTGATCTTTTCTGCAAGGCCAAGGGGATAGGTTTCAGTGGAGACGCCCAGGGTGTCTCCATCTCTGACCGTATTGCCTGGAAGACCTTGAAAGCGGCAAAGCCTCAATTGGAGGAATTAGATATGGAGAGATTTGTCTTCGACTTGGATACAGAGATTGAAAGAGCCAGGGAATATCTTGGGGTTTTCTCCAACACTGATCAGGCAAAGGAAAAGGTATGAACTCTCCTCAGTTAAGCGACGATAGATTCACCCAGATCAGGGATCTCATCTACGCGGAGAGCGGAATGTATTTCGCCGACACCAAGAAATATCTGTTGGAAAGTAGGCTCTCCAAAAGGATGGAAGAGGTGAGATTGAACTCCTTCGATGAATACTATTACTTATTGAAGTATAGCCCCAAAAAGAGAGAGGAGCTTTCTAAGCTGTTTGATCAGGTGACCATAAACGAAACCAGCTTCTTTAGAAATATGCCGCAATTTCAGGTCTTTGAGAAAGAGATAATCCCTGAGATACTCAAGAACAACAATGCGGGGGGGCAAAGGTTGAGAATATGGAGCGCTGGCTGTTCCAGTGGTCAGGAACCCTATGCCTTGGCTATGATCCTCAACGAGCTTGCCGCCACCAAGGCATTTAAATTTGTGCCGGAGATCATTGCCAATGATATCAGTGGGGCGATGATCTTGGATGCTCAGAAGGGGAGATACAAGGGATACTATCTGAGAAACACGCCTGAGCTCTACAAATCCAAATACTTTACTAAAAATAGTGACGAGTACATCATCAGTAATGCCATCAAGGTGATGGTTAAATTCAGTATTTTGAACCTGTTGGACGAAGCAAAGACTAAGGTGATGAGGGATATGGATGTGATCTTTTGCCGGAATGTCATCATCTACTTTGACGATGAGGCGAAAAAGAAAGTAATAGGAATGTTCTATGAAGCCTTAAGGCCCGGTGGTTATCTTTTTATCGGCCACTCAGAATCGCTGCACAATATCTCCCGGGCCTTCAAGCTGATGCTTTTCCCTAATGCTATAGTTTATAAAAAGGAGTAAGGGGAAAAGGTGTTAAGATTGTTCAAAAGTGTGCTGTCAGGAGGTAACTCTTCCGCCAGGAATCCCGTCGGAACGGGGCTGACAGCTCTTACAATAATAGACGGGATGAATAAAAATCCAGTAAATCCTGTTATCCTGTCAAAAAAGCCCTGCCACAGGTGGCCAAATTTGATGGATAATTCGGAATGGGGATAAAAGATGGCTAAGACGATCTTGGTGGTAGATGACTCGGCCACGGTAAGGAAGCTCGTCATATACTCCCTGGGTCCCAACAAATACAACTGTATCGAGGCCTCTGATGGGATGGAGGCCTTGGAGAAGATGGCGCAGAATCCAGTAGATCTGATCATTGCCGATCTGAATATGCCCAAGATGAATGGTCTGGAGCTGGTGCGCACCGTCAGGAAGGAAAATAAGGAGATTCCGGTAATTATGCTTACCACCCAGAGTGACCAGGAGTCAAAGAAAAAAGGGCTTGCTGCCGGAGCCAATGTCTACCTGATCAAACCTGCCCCAGTCCATCTTCTCCTCTATAAGGTAAAGAGCCTTTTAGGGCAGAAATAGCCGAGAGAGAAGAAACCCCAGCTCTTAGCGGTCAGCAGTCAGGGAACAGAGGTCAGGGTTACTACCCTGACGGGATAAACTCCCTGGTGGATGGCAACATCCATAGAGAGCAGAATTGGTGTGGTTTTGTGGGAGAGGTTTCCTGACCTCGGCGGGAATCCTCCCTCCCCTGGCGGGAGGGAGTTAGAAGGAGGGGGAAGAGGTGGCAGAACCTCGCTTGGGGGAGGGTATGTAGGGGTCGCATTTATGCGACCCGAATTATGTGGGTTTGATAAATCAAGCCCACATAATGATCGATGGTTCCACCTCTTTGTAGATGCAAACATCCACAAAGAGCGGGAGGTGAATCTCTCCCTGACAGCCGACAACTGAAGATGTCTGCCTACTGATCCCTGACCACCGTGAACTGTTGAATGGAGGGAAATATGCCCGAAGATGATCAAATGAAGGAGATAATCCAGGATTTTATCTTAGAATCCTCTGAGCTTATAGAAAAGCTCGATCAAGATCTAGTAATCTTAGAGGACTCACCAGAGGACTTTGAGCTGTTGAACCAGATCTTCCGATCCGCCCATACCATCAAGGGGACTTCCTCTTTCTTAGGGTTTACGAATATGACGGAGCTTACCCACGCTATGGAAAGCGTGTTGAACAAACTCCGTAATGCGAAGCTCAAGATTAGCCCGGAGATAATGGATGTGCTCCTGGAATCCCTGGATTTTGTGAAACTTCTTTTAGAACAGATAAAAAGCGGGATAGAGGCCGATATTGATCTCTCCGAGATAAGGGGTAAACTTCAGAAGATTGAGCAGGGAGGGACGGCTACCACCGACCAAGAAAAACCAGCCCAAAAGACTGTTACAGAAACCAAGTCTATAGCAAAGGCCAAGAAGGGGGAACAAACCGCCAAAGCCGCGGTGGCACCTTCAGAGAGGGCTTCTACAGGGACTCAAACCAAACCCGCGGGATCTCCCCTGAAATCAGAATCTGAAAAAACCGAGCCCCAGCCCGAAACTCCACCACCACCCACTGCTCAATCCACTCAGCAGAAGATGAAGGAACAGGTAAAATCCGTCTTAGGGGCAGAGCAGACCATCAGGGTGGAAGTGGAGAGGTTGGACAATTTGATGAATTTGGTAAGGAAGCTTGTTTTGGAGAGAAACAGGCTGGTGCAGTTGAACAAGGGTTTTGTGGATGGCTGGGAGTCGGGACCCATAGTGCAGAACTTAATGGGTGCCACCAGCAGGATAGATACATTAACTACCGAACTCCAATTGGCGGTGATGAAGACCAGGATGCTCCCCATCGAGAAAGTTTTTAGCCGAGTTCCCAGGATGGTACGGGATCTCGCCCGGGAGGGGGGGAAGAGGGTAAGGTTGGAGATCACTGGGGAGGAGACGGAGCTGGACAAGTCGGTGATCGAGGAGATCGGCGACCCCTTGGTGCATCTGATTAGGAACGCGGTGGACCATGGGATAGAAACTCCCCAGGAGAGGGGGAAAGCGGGCAAGGACCCGGAAGGGCTCTTGGAGCTGAAAGCTTATCAGGAGGGAAAGAACATTGTGGTAGAGGTGGGAGATGATGGGAGGGGTATGGACCCTGAGGAGATTAAAGCTAGGGCGATTGCAAAGGGGATTGTCTCCGAGGCAGACGCCCAAAGGCTAAGTCAGAGCGAGATCCTCAACTTCATCTTTGCCCCGGGATTTAGCATAGCTAAAGTGGTGACCAATGTCTCCGATAGGGGGGTGGGGATGGATGTGATAAAGACCAACATAGAGAAGCTAAACGGGATAATCGAGCTACAATCCGAACCCGAGAAGGGGAGTAGGATCAGGATTAAGCTCCCCCTTACCCTGGCCATTATCCCCTCACTCTTAGTGGGGGCGAGCAGTGAGACCTATGCCATTCCCTTGGTTTCCGTCTTGGAGACGGTGAGAGTTTTCGCCCATGAGATCAAAACCATAAATGGGAAGGAGGTTATCCTGCTGAGGGATTCCGTTTTACCCTTAACCAGGTTGGATAACCTCTTTGGCCTACCATCTTCCAACGGGGTGGGAAAGGGATTCTCTGTTGTGGTGGTGGGGGTTGCCGAGAAGAGGCTGGGCCTAATAGTCGACCATCTTCTTGGCCAGGAAGAGGTAGTTCTCAAATCGATGGGGGATTTCCTCTCTCATATTGAAGGGATTGCCGGGGCGACGATTATGGGCGATGGCCGGGTTACGCTGATTTTGGACATAGACGGGATAATGGATTTGGCCTCTGCCAAGGCCACCGAAAAAGGAAAGGCCGCCCCAATTGAGGCGGCCCAAGGTTAGTGGTGGAGGAGAGTAAGGCAATTAAGAATTAAAAATGAATAATTAAGAATGAAAGAAACCCCGCACTTCCTTTTCCCCGCTCTTTGTGGATGTTATCATCCACAAAAGGGACCTTTCCCGTCAGGCAGAGTCCTGATGGACACAACAGGGATCACGGGAACCCCTGACCTCTGATCGCTGACCACTGACAACTGACTACTGACAACTGACTACTGTTACTTCTTCAGCTTATAGTCGTAGAAGGAATTGGCGATGGCAGGTTGGGTAACCCTGTTCGCCTTCTCCTTCTGTATTGGTGTCGCTCCCTGCATCCGCCCTCTCACCTTTTGCAGCACCTGCATAGAGTAGTTCACCGATTCCATCGCATAATTTAAGGTGACATTGAACTGCCGCAGGGCCTCAACCCATTTACCGTCGCGCTGCAACTCCTTGAACTTCTGATGGTGTTTGGTTAAAATCATCCTCCGTGACTTGAGCCCGAAGGGATCATCTGAAAAATCCATTTTTCCTCCCCTGGCTGGATTTCAATTGTTAATAATGCAAAAAGGAAGCCAAGGGGGTTGGGGCAAGGGTTTTTCGCATAAGTGAATACTTTTCAAAAGGATATCAGAGGGCTAAAAATGGGACTCTGCCGGGATGGACTGGGGAATGATAGATAATCCGACAATAAGGGGAGTGATTTAGAAGTTAGCTTATAGCCAAGGGTCAAATCTATGTAATAAATTCCGACACTCATGGCATTTGCAAACCTCCTGCAGGTTTAGAATCTGCGGGAGGTTAGATCCCGTGGGGGAGGTCTCCCGACCTCGCTATTAGTCCTCTCTCCCTTCAACCGAGCGGTCAGATGCCCTCATCTGGCCGCCTCCCAGATGGCAGAATCGGGGTTCTGCCACCTCATTCCAGGATAGATTGCTTCGGGCTTTCGCCCTCGCAATGACAACGCTTCATTTTATGTCATTGCGAGCGACCAAAGGGAGCGAAGCAATCTCAACCGAGCGGTCAGATGTCCTTTGTGCCGTCGGGGCTCTGCCCTGACGGAAAGAAAAGGAGGTTCAAATTATGGAAGAATCCCTAAAAATAAGGGTATCCCCCGACGAGATGGAAGCCTACATCCAGGTCCTCCTTCCCGAAGAGGGAAAGCCCCCTACCCTCAAACAGGCCAAGGATGCCCTCCAGGAAAGTCGGGTAGCATTTGGTGTTGATGATAAACTCCTGAGCAAGGTATTCCGGGAAAAGAGATTCGATGAAGAGATCAAGATAGCCCAGGGGAAAGGGCCGATTGCCGGAGAGGATGCTAGGATAGAGTATCTATTTGAGACCGAGAGGGAGCTAAAGCCTAAGGAGAGAAAAGATGGCACGGCGGACTATAAAGACCTCAGCCTTATCCAGAGTGTCTCCCAGGGGCAGAAACTGGCTAAAAAAATACCTCCTAAGCCGGGAGTCCCTGGAATGACTGTGATGGGACAGGAGATACCACTCTCTGAAGGCAAAGATGTCAAACTGTCTATGGGTAAGAATACTGAGGTCTCCCCCGATGATGGTTCCCTGTTGATTGCCTCAGTGGATGGGAATGTTTCCCTCTCCCCTCTGGGCAAGGTAGAAGTAAGTCCGGTCTATGTTGTGAAGGGAGATGTGGATTACTCCACAGGGAACATAAAGCACTCTGGCTCTCTGGAGATAAGGGGCGATGTAAAGAGTGGCTTTGAGGTAAAGGCGGACAAGAACTTAGAGGTCTGGGGCTGCATAGAGGATGCGTATGCGGAGGCAGGAGAAGATGTCCTGGTGAAAAAAGGCTTGCTCGGCCATGGAAAGGGTAAACTCGTTGCCGGCGGGGATGTGCATATAAAACATATTGAAAATCAACACCTAAGGAGTAATGGCAACATCACCGTGGGAGAGGAGATATTGAATAGTATAGTGGAATCTCAAGGGGGAATCGTAGTTAACGGTCAAAAGGGAGCAATCGTGGGAGGCAGAGTTTCCGCCGGGCAGAAAATAGAGGCTCGCACTATAGGCAATCCGGAAGGCGTTCTCACTGAGATCTTCCTTGGTGAGGTTTCCTGGTTAGGAGAGGAGATGGAAAAGATTGAGGGGCAGATCTCCAATATTGGAGTGAACATAGACAAAGTAACCCAAGCCCTTTATGCCCTTTTCAAAATGGAGGGTCAGGGAGGTAACCTGCCTCCGGAGAAGGCTGGCCTGCTGAAAAGACTTAAACAGACTCAAGCTGCTCTCGGTGGCCAGATAAGGGACCTGAAGAGGGAAAAACAGGAGATCAGTGAGAAGATGAAGGAGGCGGAGAAAGGGGCTAAGATAGCCCAATTGAAGGTTCTGGGGACTGTCTACCCTGGGATGAAGCTAACCCTGCACGGGCTCAAAAAGGAGATTACCGAGGAGATGAAAGGGATAACCTTCAGAATTGAAGCCAATCAGATTGTAACCTCATCTTGCTATTAGGGGTCAGCAATCAGGGATCGGCGGTCAGGGGAAAACCCCTGACAACTGACAAATGCCTGAATGCTGAGCCCCGGCCTATGTGGACTGTCAGGGCAATTCCGCCCTTTTTCTCTTATCTTCCTTTTCCGCCTCTGAGAGGTAGTCCAAGAAGGCCGTTGGGTTATCAAGGTTTCCCCCATAGGAACTAATCCTGGCAAGGGTTTCTTTCAAGGTGGATACAACTGAGGTCGAACTCGGTCGCCCACTGTAGCTTTGTCCCTCTTCCATCCTTGTCTTCAGAGCCCTCCCCAACTGGTAGGAGATAGCCGTTACCTGAGGGATAGTGGATTTGTGTTCATAGATTATCCCCTTTTGCCTTGTTTCGTAAGTCTTTATGACCAGGCCTAACCCTTCCCTCACATCATTGTCGCTAAGCTCAGGGAACCTACTCCTCACCTCTAAGATAGTCCCCAATATATCCACAAGAATTTTTTTGTTTTCCTCTGGGAAGGGCTGTTTTGAACCTTCCTCCTTTGTCGCCTTGTATCCTTCTCCTTGTACCCAATACTTACAGTTGGAGGGGCAACGGATCTCCTTCCCCCTCTTGCTCCCGCAGCAATAGGAGCAGATATAGCCGTTCAAGGCCGGGCACCACCTCTTCCCCTTTCTCTGCTGACAAACCACACAAAGGTTTTTGGCCATTTTTTACGCCCCTAAGTTCGATTCCTCCCCAATTAAATGAATCATCCCTCTTTAGACAAGAAAAAATTTTGGTCATATGGTTAGAGTTCTCTGGGCCTTGCCGTAAGCTCTAAAAGGAGGGGGGTTTACTTCTACCGCACTTTAGTGCGGGTTAAGGGCCAAAGCCCCAAAGAGGTTACCTCGGCTATCCGTCCCGAACCGGACGGGTCGGGAAAGCCGGGTAGAAGAGTTCTTTTAGTGCCGTCAGGGCTCTACCCTAACGTAATTCCTGAGCGGTCAGCAGTCAGAAAAAATCTGTTGACGGAGGGTGAATCACCCCTTAATTTAGGGGGGAAAGGGGGGTAAATGAGAAAGAGGTTTGTCCTTAAATCCGCAGTTTTGTTCCTTATCCTCTTCTCCCTGGGGTATGGATCTACCTTAGATCGGATAATGGAGAAACATGCTCAGGCCTTAGGAGGGATGGAGAGGCTTGAGTCTTTGAAATCGTTTATGGCTGAGGGGGTGGTAGAGATGGGTGGGTTGGAGGGGACGATTAGCGAATGGGGGAAGTATCCGGGGGAATATCGGCAGAGGATTGACCTACAGATCTTAAAACAGGACAGCGGCACGGATGGCCGCCATTTTTGGAAGGTCGATCAGAATAACAAATTGGCCGAACTCAAGGGGAGGGAGAAGGAAGATTTAATAACCTCCTGTTGTTTAAGCGATCTTTGCTATCTTCTACCCCCCACAAGGAGGAGAGTGTCCATTTACTTGGGGAAGGGTGCTAAGGGGGGAAGGGGATACTACCTCGTTTTGGTCAAGCCACAAGGGGGAAGCCCGGCCACACTCTGGATAAATGATTCCACCTGGTTGGTTGATATGACCCAGACCACTGTCTTTCAGGAGACGGTAACCGTGTCCTATGATGACTACAGGGAGGTAAAGGGCGTAAAGATGGCTTTCCATAGCCATCAGACCACGGGCAATCCCCTCTATGATGTGGATGCGAGGCTGCAGGAGGTTTTCCTCAACCTGCCGTTAGACGACTCCCTCTTTTTGCCTCCAGCGGAGAGGGAAAAGGATTATCGATTTCTGCAGGGGAAAAACTCTGAGGGGATACCCTTTGATCTCTATGGGAACACCATTTGGCTTAAGGTGCGGGTCAATGCTCAGGGTCCCTATAACTTTCTTCTGGATAGTGGGGCCGGGGCTACCTGCATAGACTCGGTCCTGGTCTCCCAGCTTGGGTTGAAGGGTGAAGGGGCCGTGGAGGGAAAGGGGGCCGGGGGGAGCCAGGCGGTCTCCTTTTGTAAGATTGGCTCCATCCAGTTGCCGGGGGTGGAGCTTTTAGACCAGACCATTGCCGTTATCCCCCTCTCCCCGTTGTATGCCTCTTTGGGGAGGAAGATAGATGGCATATTGGGTTACGATTTCCTTAGCCGCTTCGTGACCAAGATAGACTATGGCCACAGCTCCCTTTCCCTCTATGCCCCAGAAGGCTACCATTACCCCAAGGGGGTGGAGGTTTTGGATATGGAGATAACCCAGAACCTTCCCACCGTGGAGGCTATATTGGATGGTGAATACCAGGGGAAATTTCTCCTGGATACAGGGAATAGCGGCGGCCTTGTGCTACATAGCTCGTTTATCCAGCAGAATCATATCTTAGATGGAGTCAAAAGAAAGGTGGAGAAGAGCTTTGGTGGGGTTGGCGGTTGGGGAAGGGGTTTTATGGCCAAACTAAAGAGTTTAACCATCGGCGATTTCATGATCAGGGAGCCCATTACCCTTCTGGTGACCAGTGGAGAGGGGATCTTCGGTTCAGAGGAGCTGGCCGGAAATATCGGAGGAGAGATCCTGAAGAGGTTCAATCTGATTCTAAATTACTCCCAGGGGAAAGTTGGTTTGGAGCCAAACCAAGCATTTGGTTCCCCTCCTCAATACAACCGCAGTGGGATAGGGTTGACCATAAAGAAAGGGGAGCTCTTGGTGAGGGAGGTATTGCCGGGATCACCAGCCCAGGCCAAGGGGGTAAAGGTGGGAGATCGGATGGTGAAGGTAAATGGGCGCGAGGCCGCTCCGGACTCCCTGGGGAGAATTTCTGAGATCTTTCAAGGGCCTGCAGGGACCAGGGTAGATCTTGAACTTTTCAGGGGTGGGAAACCGATAAAGGTGAAGTTGATCCTGAAGGATATTTTCTGAAAAAATAAAAAAATAAAAAAAATAGGGACACTTCCTATTTTTTCTTAGTGTCCTCTCTTGCACCGGTTGGGAAGAGCCCTTCTTAAAGGAATAACATCTTAAGGGGAGATGGATCTGTGAGAATTTTGCTAGTAGAAACTGTACAAAGGGAAATGTTCCCTAACCAGATGGTAAGTATTACTCTGGAGGTATTCGGTATTTTTAGATTGCTTCGCCGCGCTCCAATGACACGCAATCTACTTTACGCTCCCAGTAGTAAAGTAGGATAGCCTAAAAAATGGGAAGTGTCCCTATTTTCTATCTAAGCAGTATCATCTTCCTGGTCTTTGTTGCCTTCAGCCTATCACCTTTAACCTCTAACCTGCAGAGGTATATCCCACTGGAGACCTCCTGGCCATAGTTGTCCCTTCCATCCCAGCTTACCGAATAGTATCCAGGAGCTTGCTTTTTGTCCACCAAAGATCTCACCTCCTGCCCTAAGATGTTGTATATCTTTAGGCTAACTGCTGACTGCTGACCGCTGATTGCTGGCAACTGGTAGGGGATGAGGGTGGAGGGGTTGAATGGGTTGGGGTAGTTTTGCGCCAGGCTGTATTTGGCCGGCAGGACTTTTACGGGGGTGGGCAGCACCCCCACCTCCCCATTGGGCTCGATCTTCACATCGTCCACCCACCAACCTTCATATTGGATAGCATCGGCTTCACTGTAGAAGGTGAACCTTAGCTGGATTGTATCCCCGGCAAAAGGGGAGAGATCAAAACCACTCTGGGTCCAACCATCGCTAAATCCGGTAAATAGAGCAAGCTGTTCCCAGTCATCTCCGGTGTTTATCTCCACAAAACCATAGTCCATCCCGCTTTCAATCCGATACCAACTCCAAAAGCTCAAAGTGGGGCTTGTTCCCATAACGATAGAAGGGCTGATCAGATAAGCGGTGAAGGAGGGATCATATACCCAGCTTCCCTCGTTTCCACAATACCAGCTAAGGCTTCCCCCTGAAGTGTGGTTTCTGTGGTTGCTCAGGTGCCAAGCGTCCTCAGAGCCGGTATGTGTCCATCCGTCTTCCCCCCTTTCCATATCGTCGAAGAAGCCGGTGACCCCAATGGGGATTTGAAAACCTCCAATAGTTATATAGTCATCTCCCATAATCTGGAGGGAAAACTCCGAAAAGTGCGGGATAGGGCAATCTGGGTCGATTTCAACCCGGTAAGGGGTTGCTGAGCTGGCGCTATCCCCGGGCCCCAAATCATCGAAGTCTGAGCTATCGGATATGATCGTAATGTAGGGATCAGTAGTACTCAGCAAAGCATAGAGATTGGAGGCATTTCCTAAGCCGATATTTTTTAGGGTTACGGTTACCTTTAGGGTGTCCCCTGGATCGGCAAGCCCATTCCCCCCGGCCCCATCATTTAGGTTTTCCCCCACAACGGCAATGACAGGGGCGCCCACCTGAACTGCTATCTTTGATCTCCATAGACGGCCACCGGAGTCGCTGATATTCAGATCAAAATAGATGATATGTCCATTGGGACAGTCGGAGGAGATATCGAAGTTGTAGTCATCAAAACATCTGGATGTATCCTGGGCAGTGATAACCCCATAATTCTCGCTGCTATCAATGATGGTAACGAGGGAGTCGGTAGTCGCCAGGGTGGCACTAACACCATTACCTGATTGACTGCCGAACTTTTTCAGCACCACGGACATACCTATCGGCTCTCCGGGGTTGGGAATTCCATCCCCATTGCCAGCGGCATCATCTATTCTATGGTTGTAATGGACTAAGTAGGGACCATCTGTTGCAGCTATGATCTGATCCTCATAGGGTAAGAAGTTATGTGCGGTAACGGTAATCCACAGGGTATCAGTTGGGGAAGGTGAAATGGAAAGCGTGACCTGTCCATCTGAACCAGTAATCTCGGTGGAATAGAAGTCATTTCCGTCCATTACGCAAACCAGGCTGCCTTCCACTGGAGAGGAACCAGAGGTGACAGTAACCGTCAACTGGCTTTGTCCACCTGGTATGGTGTCCGGGTAATCAACTATGAGCTCCTGAGGTGTATCCGTCCAGAGGGGCAACTCCGGGTCGCCGAGGAGGTTTAGCTCAAACTCTATCCAGCGATAGTCGTTCTCCTGTTGGGCATCGGCGATATAATAGACCCTTGAGTCGGCTAGGGTTGCTCCTAAGCGGTAAACATCATTATTGAACAGCGAGGCGAAAAACCTCTGATCGAAGAGGTCAGAGGAACCATATCCGGGGAATGACGGTGTATACCAGCCATACCTGCTGTTGCCCACAAAGAACCCGCCGCCATTGGGATTTTTAACAAAGTGCTCGGCTATACAGTCGTCGTCTATAGCCGCTGGCCAACAGCCAACTGAATAGAGGACCCCAAAGAATCTGGGGGAGTTGGTTAAACTGTCTATCTTTTCGCTCCAGATTGCGTCTGGACCAGTGCACATCACAGTTGTCCCGGCATGCCCACAGTGGTTGAGTAGATTGTATCCTTGATTCATCGAGTCGAGGACTGCGGCTGCCGATTCGTTCCCGTCCCTCTCGTAGAGCTTGGCAATGGGAGCAAACCTATCTGGAAAGTACCTCTCAGCGATGAGGTCCTTGCTTATCCCGTCATCGGTGAAGTTATCTGCCTTTTCGGCAAAGAAGAGGGTCCGCCGCTGATAATCGGGGGGCGGGTTCTTCTCGTAAGTCAGGACCTTGGTCACAAATGATTGAGCTTCCGAAAGGATGGCCACCGGGGCTCGGCCCACAAAGATGTCCGGGTGAAGGTCTACGCCGTCCTCCGGCTCGCCGTAGAGCCCATCCCCGTCAAGGTTCCAAGTTCCGTCAAGATCGGAATAATAGAGGTCAGAGGGGATATCCTCAGTGTAGCTCTGAAGTTCGATGTGGGCATATCGGCAGGGGATTATCTCCGTGTCACCACCGAGCAGAACCCAGACTGTTCCCGAATCCTGGGCAGTGATCTTCAGGTAGTTTCTGATACGCTGCGCAAGGTCATTCCCGGGATAGTGAGACTCTATCCAGGAGACGGTTCTCACTGCGGCTGGAACTCCCTTCTTCGTCTTCCAGTTGGCCAGCGGCATAAAGGCAGGAGCCAGGGTGTTGTTGGTGATGATTAGATATTCAAGGGTGACACCGTTAGGAAGACAATCCAAGAGTTTCTTGCCTACATCGTCTCTATTGATAACCAGTTCTTTGATCATTTTGTCATAGATCCTTTGAGCTTTTTCCCCTCGATAGACAGATGTTGGGGCCTGACCGTCAAATACATATTTTAGCCTGAACTCTATGCGGCTAAAGAAGCGAAGTTTCCCCTTTGAAGGGATATATTGAAGGGGGTGGACCTGCAAATTGGCGATTCTTTCTCCACCCAGATTTCCCGATCCAATGTAGCGGACAGTCTTGGTCGGATAAGGGTCTGGAGAGCTGTAAATTGAAGGGTTTGGCTCAACAAAAGGGTGTGATCGAGCAGAATGCCCGATGGGGATTGAGGGCTGGGTGGGATATAGATTGTAAACTCCGGGTAGATTCTCACTTTCGCACTTGGTGACCTCAACCCCGGTCACTTTGGCGTCTGGAGGAATAAGCACATAGATGTTTCGCACGGGCAGGAGCGGTGCCCCCACCTGATTGGTTAGATGGCAGTTGGAGAGCTTGACCACATCGTAGCCCTTTAGTATTTCAAAGCCAAGGTTTGATTTTGTAAAGCTTACGCTCCCTATTAATTCGCCTGCCCACCCTTGGCTGAAGGGAAGGAGAAGGAGGGCTAAGGCAATACTTAATTTCTTCATTTTACTCCTTATTTTAGGGATATTCCCACTACAACCCACTGCTTGGATGTTACCATTCGCAGTCCGGCAAAGCTGCAGCCAAGAAATCATTATATTTCGTTCCCCCCGACCCATACACTTCTACCCCCGCTAAAGCGGGGGGTAACCTTTCCTGGGCTTTAGCCCAGGGGGCTCGACGGACAGGTCTGAAGACCTGTCCCTACAATGCAATTCCTTTAGGGTTTAAAGGCCCTGAACCCGCGCTAAGATGCGGTAGAAGTTGGCTGCTCAGCCCTACCTATAAAACTTTGCTCAAAAAACGAGATCTTGCAAGATTGTAGTACAAATAGTAAAATTGAAAAAACATAGGGAGCAGAACCCCGATTCTGCCACCTTACCCTTGTTGTCAGATCGGGGATCTGACGGCTCTCCACCGTGGAATATTTGCCCATATTCCTTAGGTGTTCACTTGTTAGAAAGCAGCCTGTTTAAATGACTTCCTTAACCGCTCATCCATCTCTGAGTTATCGTCCCGCAGCCATCTTCCATCCACCTGAGGAGAGAGGGGGGAATGGTTTTTGATATACTCAAACACCATAATTCTGACTGGGACCCCTGAATAATAGATCTCGTCCTGGGGAATGGTGGTGAGAATGTTCAATCCAATGTTTCCCTGAGCGATAAAGTCAGTGGTCACCACATTGTAGATCCTGTCTGGGTCGAGGACCTCTCCTCCCACCTCGAAGAGGGTTACCCTGTCCATATCCGGCCGGTTATGGTTATATACCACCTTGCCCCCGGAGATGATCAGGCCGTGGTGATCCTCGCTGACCCTGATCTCTAAAATCTTTTTCAGGAAACGGCCATCCATCTTGATGATCACCGCCTGGTTACCAAAGGGGAGAACTTCAAAGATATTCTTGGTAGTTATGGGCCCAGCAGGTATCTCCTTCCTTATGCCCCCCAAATTGGTGAAGGCAAAATCCCCTCCCATCCTCTCCCTCATGGCATCAACAACGACAAAGCCCATCAGGTTATCAGAAGCATCTCCTCGGGTAATGTTCACCTTGGTGTAGCCGATGGGGATATTCATCCCCTCTTCTACCCGGATGACTTCTTCCTCTATTTTCCGGGCTATCGCCGGATCTGGCCAGAACTCATCGGAGAAGGGGGTGATAAGCCCCCCATATTTGGTGGGGAGTTCGTATCCGGCTACAGTCTTTGTCTTCCTATCCACAATAAAGGTGACCTCCCCTAAGCTTGATCCATAAGCGTAGGTCTGGAAGAGGAGGGTATGGTGGAATGGTTCCTCCCAGGGGTGGCGATAGCCTACATGGATGTGGCCACAGAAGAGGATGTCTATCCCCGGAATCTGGTGGGCAAGCTCCATAGCATTGATCATCCAGGTTCTCTCCTCCCCCCTTTTCTCCCTTTCCATCATCCTTTGGTAAGCATCCTCTACCCCCCAGGGTATCCCTAAGTGAACTGAGCCAATAACCAGATCAACCCCTTTACCTCTAACCTCCTTGATATACCTTTCCATTACTGGAGCTACAGGAAGGAACTTTACCCCCTCTATGTTCCCGGGAAAGCTCATCTGTTGGGTTTCCGTGGTGCAGAGGCCAATTATCCCCAGTTTGATCCCCCCGACATCTTTGATGATATATGGCTCGAGGAAATCCAATATCTCCCCGGTCTCTGAATCAACCACATTGGCCCCCAAGAAGGGGAATTTGGCCATCCCGGCCAGTTCCCGCAGGTTATCCAACCCTTCGTCGAAGTCATGATTCCCCACAGCCATCAGGTCATAGCCTACCCTGTTCATATAGTCGATTACCGCCCTACCCTTGGTCTTTGTCCCCACAGGGGCGCCTTGGAAAATGTCCCCATCATCGATGAGCAGGAAACCCCAGCCGTTTTCCTGGGCCCTTTTCCTCTCCACCTCAATGATGGAAGCCTGGGAAGCCCCACCTCCCAGGGAGGGAGGGAACTCTCGGCTCATAAAGGTAGCTTTCTGTTGCCCGATGAAGCCATGGATATCATTTGTGTGCATAACCACAATTCTCTGCCCCTCAATTGCCCATAGGGAAGAGGTGCTTATCAGAAAAAGGGCGATAATCAGATAGATGGCTCGCAATTGTTTCAAGGTGATTACCTCCTAAATTTGATAACTTGCCGTTAGCATAAGCTTAAGCAAGGACTCCTTTACCCGGTCCTTCCTCGGCGGTGAGCTCTCTGGAAAAAGATCTGCCTGTCTGTATTCCCTGTTTCCTATCTCGCCACCGAGATCGATCTTCATCCCCTTGCTCTCAAACCCGGTGCCAAAGGTGAAAACCGAACGGGCCATATCTTGCCCATAGGGGGAGGGCTGATAGAGGAAGCCGAACCTGGCTGGTATCCCGTTGAAAAAAATGTGTTCTACGCCTCCTCTTATCTCCCAGACATCCCTCAATTTGAGGAGAGAGGTATCTGGTGGTTCGGCTCGAAGTTTAGACCACCTACCAAACTGGGTTTCCAGGTAGACCCGGGTCTGCAGCTTGCTCCGCGGCCTATACTCTACTCCCAGGTGGACCTCCCAGGGGTAAGTGAGGTTATAGCTGAGAGTGGTATCTGCTCGAAGGGAATCCCCCAAGAAATCCTGGTAGTGATGGTTGCCCTCGATGGTTGGTTTTGATCTATAGGAAAGCCCAAACCTAATTCTGCCCGAGGGTTTATAGGTGAGACCCAGGGAGATGTTACTTCCCTTAAGGGATCTGTTCCTCCATACCTCTTGAGGGCTGGCCTGGGTGGTGTCCAAAAAGTCGGTCTCCTTAGACTCTTTTTCCGTTCCTCTCAAGATGTTCAGGGAAGCCCCTACCCCGAGCCGAGGGGTTATCCCGTGGGAGAGACTGAAGGAAAGAGAGTTTATCCCCCCAGAGGACTTTATCAAATTCCTGGCCAGGAGTTTATCCTTGTTTGGATCTTCCTGCCCCCTTATCTCCTCCTCGTAATCATATCTGAAGTTAGAGAATGGGTAGTAGGCCAGACCTATTGAGGGAAGGTATTTGTGGGTAAACCCCTTGACGACCGCAATGGAGAAGTCATTGTAATAGTTGGTGTTCATTGCATAGGTGTTGTAGGTGAGAAAGCCCTCAAAGCTATCATGCACGGGGAATGCCCTATTCTCGGAGGTTTGGGTAACCTTCAGGGAAGTTGCCAGCAGTAGGTTTTTTACCTCTGAGGAGAGGGCCGGGTTAAGGGCTATTGCCAGTGGTTCGCTGACTACTCCGGTATGTCCTAAGGATAAGGAGCGGGCAGTTAAGGCAGTTATCCTCTCTCCATAATATGTGTCGTAAAAGGTGTAGCTCTGAGCTAAGCTTAAGGGGGTAAAAAGCAAAAGCATTAGCGGGAAGAGCAAAAGTCTATTTTTCATCTTGGCCTCCATCTTACCAGTTATAGTCAATCTGCAGCCTGAATGAAGGAGAAAATTCCCTCACATTCCAGGCATCAGGATCGTTGCCCCAGGGTTTATTCCCATAGGCACGGGCATCCACCCAGCTACGGGGCAGGGAGCGATCTAAAGTATATTTAAACTTTACCGATAATTTCGGCGATAGCCGGTCGGCAATGGAGAACCAGTAGCGATAGGAGTTTCCATCGAGCACTAAGAACTCATTGTCCTCAAATGTCCAGAAGAAGCCGTCGTAAATACCGGCAAAGGCCTTTAGAGTTAAGTTCTCGTTGAAGTTGTGGGTAAATGTGGCCCCTATAACCTCAGATGGTTGAGCCACCTGGCCGGAAACAGGATGGGCTGAATCCGCCTTGGCATCATTTATAAGCCTGGGGCGAGGGGGCCACTTGGTATACCCGGTGACATAGAGGAAGTCGATGTTGTCATAGCCGGAGAGGCGGGCATTCAGATGGAGGCGGGTGGAGACGGCATCGAAGCTGGTGGGGGTAAGCCCATTGGACCAATTCCTTGATTGCCATTTCTGCCTCAACTTGAACCTTAAAGGATAGATGAGCCTGTATTCCAATTTGGCCACTACCCTGGAGTAATGGGCCCCATCGGCCTTGCGCACCCAGTTGTCAAATTCTATCTGGGGGATGAGTTTTTCGGCTATCCGATAGCGGGAGGAGAGATAAAGGCCTTCCTCTGCCTGGGGTGTTACCGAGTTATCGTAGAGGAGGCCATACCAGGGGTCCTTGAGGTAGTACTCATCCTCCAGGATTGTCCCTTTAAACCTCTGGTAATTGGAGAAGCCCCGACAATAGGGATTGTCATAGGCAAGGTCGTAGTTGCGGTAAAGGGCCAAGAGGTTAAAGTTTTCCCACTGGAGGTAGCCGCTGAGGATGATGGCCCAGGGATTTTGGCGGGAGGGTGAATCTGCCGTATCCAGCACGGCATACTCCCCCTGCAGGGAAAGGTTTTTGTAGATGGTCTGAAAGTCCACCCCATAGAGGCGGCGGAACTTCCCCGGGCTTTTGTAGAGATTGAATATCTCGCTGTCCGTGGTTACCAATTTGTCGCTGCGGGCAACAACCGTCGCGGATTGCGGATCGAACCAGCGGTTGTAGAGGCTTTCATAGTAGCTAAGCCCAATGTGGCTTCCCAAGATGGGACTAAATCTTAAGTATCCTCCATAGGTCTGCTCCTTTAAGACATCCCTCATTGGAGGGAGGCCATACTCCTCCCTTTCCTTGTTCCCCATCTTTGGGGTCATCACGATATAGGAGTAGACGCTTCCATCTGAGTTGAGGATGGCATCTTTTCTGTCATTGGAGTAGAAAAGGATGCCATCCAAACTTTGCCAGGAACCCTGCAGGGCTATGCCCCTTAAGGCAAACTCCTCGGTGCGGGAGAGGTCCCCCAAGACACCGATGTATCGTTTGTCCCAGGAGAAACCGGATTTGCGCGGTTTAAAGAAGTCCGTATTCTCCATTACCAACCCCTGGCCAAAGGCCAGCATATAATTGCCCAGAACGGCCCTCTGCAAGGAGAATCCCCCCCATTTCATCCCCGCCAAGCTCAGATACCATTTGAGGGTAGCCGGGGTGCGCAAACCGAGCTCCCCCTTTTTTAGCTCTTCCCCCTGATTTCTGTGAGTGAGCAGGCCCAACTTGAGGTGATTTCCCCATCTTAGCCGCAGCTTGTTGGTCCAAGCAGGTCTCTCCTGGTAGAGCTTGAGGCGGTCGTACCAAGATGTATATCCGCCGCCAGTTCCCTGGGTGTTCTCCCGGAAGGCATCCATTAGGTCCTTCTCCATTGGGGTGTTGTAAAGCCTTAGCTGGTAGTCGCCATGGATCTCCTTCCTCTCTTCTTTGGGGGTATATCTCAGGAAGTACCTAGCATTGGAATAACCCCAACCAGATAAGCCGGGGACTTTTCTCAACTCACCCCGGTGGGCGATTCTTCCTGCTCTCTGGCGGTGCTTGACGATGGCCAGCGCATCCACCGGGGAGACATTCTGTAGGTTCATCAGGTCGTAGAGGGAGGCGGTGTTCACATTCAAGGGGGAGATGGCGATGTCCATCCAGGTATCCACCAGGCCCTCATTTGTCCCTTCGGTGGAGGCCCATTGGGATATGCGATAGTAGATAGCGTTTCTCCTGCTTAATTCTTCACTCCCCTCCTCCACAAGGGTTACCTTGATCAATGGTTTGATCCGGTTAAACTTTTCCTGATCAATCTGAGGTATCTGCCGTAGATCATAGATGCTCCCCAAATAGGAGCGGTAATAAATATAGTTGTAGATGGAGAGGGCATCCGCCCGAGAGATGGGGAGTTTCTCTATCTCTTGCAGGGTGGCATGGTTTATATCCAATTGATTCTGTGGGGTATATCCCTCCCCGCAGAGCGGAAGTGGAAAAAGGAGAAAGAGGGCCAGGGTTCCTGCTTTAATCAGCTTTTTCATCTCTTTCCTCCTCCTACCTTTTGAACCTATAACCCAAGGTAAACTGATGGGTTGAACCTGGTTGGGAGTTGTAGGAAAAGGCGTAATCGAAGGAGATGCCTTGGTAGTAGATGCCCATTCCCAAGGTATAAAGGTTGGGATTGTTCTGTAGCCCCACCCTGAGGTCGAGGGAGTTTGTTAGCTTGCTCTCTACCCCGAAGTGAAGCTGCGTCTCGCTATTCAGTTCCTTCTCCACATCCCAGTTGGTGAGCATCCCCTTATAGGGGGAGTAACACACTCCCACAATAATGCTCTGGGGTAGGTCAAATTTGGTCCCCTTGCCCATCTGAGGGTTGTTGAGGTTGCGGGCCATAAACCCCAACCTGGTCCTCCGCCAGATCCCTGCTAAGCCCCCGATATCTATCCCGATGGTATGTGCCGATCCCAGGTCCACTCCCCCCACAGATCTGCCAAACTCCAAGGAGTAGAGGTTAATGGCATATCCTAAGGAGAGCCAACTGTGGATATCCCCTATCAACCTGAAGCCCTGTCCGAACTGGAAGGTCTTCTCTCCTTCCATCTCCACTCCCTTGTATTCTACCCCCAGCTTCTGAAAGGAGAAGCCAAGGGTTCCATAGTCTCCAATGGGGATGGTTAGATCGGCCCAGCTATGGGAGAGAAAGCTCAAGCCAAAGGGCTTTTGGTAGGATGAGTGAAACTGATAATCGGTTACCTGACAGAGGCCAGCGGGATTGTAGTATATGGCAAATCCATCATCTGCCAGGGCCACAAATGACCCTCCCATAGCCAGGGGCCGCGCCCCCGGCCTTAGATTGAGGAAGACAGCGAATCCCTGCTGAGCGAGAAGAAAGGCAAGGGCAATTGTCCCCAGAATAATCTTCCTTTTCAATTATAAGCCTCCTTTTTTAAGAGTTCACCGTGTGACAAAACCGACAGCCACAGATTGCACGGATTTCACTGGATCTTTGGAACATTTCCCTTGTGCTGTCAGGGCTCCTGCCCTGACAGACCCCGATCTAAGAGCGGCCCTCTAAGGTTGCGCCATCGGAGGTGGCAGAACCCCCGTTCTGCCACCAGTGTCGTCAGATGAGGGCATCTGACGGCTCGGAAGAACTTAGGTCACATTTATAAGTCTACACATTGGTATCTCATTGGTCATTGCGGGGAGCGCTTCGCTAACGCTCAGCACAAGCGCCGCGGCGAAGCAACCCAACGAAGTCGTTGCGAATCCCGATGAAATCGGGACGAAGCAATCCCTTGGAGATTGCTTCACTTCGTTCGCAATGACATGTAATCTACTTAGTGGCCTGAATAATAATTCCTCCCCTTAATCCAGCCTCGTAGCCACCACTATGGGCGCCTTGGCCGTGGTGGTCTTGGCTGTCTTACGATCTGTTGCTTCCAGATAGAGGATATAAACCCCTATGGGTACCCGCTCAAAGAGTTCATTGCGGCCATCCCAAGTGATGGTTTCCATCCCTCCTGAGGATGGACCATCAAACAGGGTAACCACCACCCTTCCTTCTAAGTCAAAGAGCTTGAGGGCCATAGAGTTATTAGGAGAGGAAGAAAACTTTATCTCCAGCCTCTCCCCCATATTTGGGGCGAAGGGGTGTGGGGGGACGGTGAGGGTGGCCTTCCCCACTCCTTTCACATAAACCGTTGGAGAGTATTTTATCAGTTCAAGTTTCTGATCACCGTAAGCCGTTTTGACTTGAAAGGTAAAGTGACCGGGGTAATCCGGAGAGGTCAAATTTATAATTTCTACTGTTCCATAATCTACATCTGTAATAGTCGCTCCCACAATTACAATCTTGGAAGAATCGCTTTGTGAGGGTTCAAAAAAGGCTGTGGCGGGGAATCCCGGCCCGGAGAGATTAACACTCATTGAGTCTGGGGTCTCCCAAACCCAACTACTGGGGATGTCTATCTCTATTTGGGTGAGGGTTATCCCCAAGCTGTCACTTCTGATGGCGATTTTCTCAGAGATATTTGAGGTAGCAAAGTCAACAGTATTGGGCGAGATAGTAGCTACACCAATCCCTTCCCCTGTGGGAGCTCCCTTTTCAATATCCTCTTGATAGCCAGGGGTGAGCTGATAATACTCGCCTCCGGTATAATAAGCTGAAACTCCTCTTATTGTATATGTCCCCTCTAATATTACACTATCAAGATTTATATGGGTTATGTCCCAAACCCTAACCGCCAAATCTTCGGTTCCGTCATTTATTGTTATGTTGGTTCCCCCTCCTAATCCTGTTCTTTTGCCCGTTACAGTACCAGTCACTTGAACCCAGGACCCATCCCATTCTGGGGCCGAGGCTTCCTCCGTAGTGAGCACTGCTGGCGGTAGGAACTCTGCACTTGTGTCAATAACAGTAACCTCAGTGGGGTTTTTAATCTCCGTTGTATGTCCACCGTAATCATCTATCGTGCCCTTAACGGTGACTAAATACCCTCGTGCTAACTCATTTGTGAAGGATAGATCGAAATCAAATATATTTATGCCCTTCCCACATTCATCTTGCACATACGCTCTTAAGGCAGAGGAATCGATAATACCTGCACCTATAGTAACTACACCCTGGACGGTTACTATTTTCCCTACATATTCACTCGGATTATTCTGTATATCGCATATGGAGGTGATAGTTCCCCCCTTTACATAAACCTCTGGAGAGTGTTGAATTAAAGCAAGCTTTTGATCATCGTAAGCCGTTTTGATTTGAAAGGTATAATAGCCGGGGTAACTCGGAGAGGTCAATTCTATGATTTCTACCGTTCCGAAATCCACATCTGTTATGGTTACTCCCACAACTACAATCTTTGAAGAGTCGCTCTGCAGGGTATCAAAAAACGCGGCATCTGGGAATCCTGGACCAGAGAGGTTGACACCCATCGGGCCTGGCATCTCCCACAGCCAGCTCCTGGGGATGTCTATCTCGATCTGAGTAAGAATTATCCCCATGCTATCGCTGCGGATAGTTATCGTCTCGGTAAGTCCTGAGGCGGTCAGATCAACTACATCGGGGTCGATGGTCGCCACACCAACTCCCTGGGCAGGTGGTCCTCCCGGTGAGGGTTCCTGGATAGTGAAATCGTTACTGGTGTTGTCGGTGTCGGTGTTTAGGGCATCACGACCTAAGCTCATACCTACCCCCGGAAAACCATCGAAGGGTGAACCAGGGACATCATTGCAGGGTTCAGAAGTACAGTTCGCTGGATCCCAATACTCGATGGCGTCAATAAGATTGCCGTGGTCTCCCCCAGTTCCGTCATAAAGATAGAGTGCGTCATACTGATTGTGATCGGTGCATCTGGCACCATATCCATTGCCCGGAATGAGACCAATTTCATCGCTATAGTTGGTCGCTGGATCTGGTGTGAGGAGGATCATATTGGCTACCTGAGGGTTGTCGTTATCGGCGAAGAAGCTTTCATCATAGAGTTCGAAATCCGGGTTGAAACCGAATTCCTCTGAAAACCCATCATCATCAACGTCCTTTGCCACAACCAAATAGCCGTGGGCTTGAATTTCGAGCCCTAAAGGAAATGCCCAAAAATCCTCTCCACCACAGGTTCCATTATATTCGGTTCCTGCAATTTGCCAACCAGAGAGATCAATGGTGCTATCTGTGGTATTATAAAGTTCAATAAATTCTGCTCCATCATACTGGCTGGCTGGGTCGGGATAAATCTCAGAAATTATCACATCCCCCGGATTAGCCCCCCGTACTGCACTTAATGGCGCCAAAGAAATGAAAAAGGTTACAACAATAAGGGCACAGATTTTCATTATTCCCTCCAAATTATGGTTTTCTTTCCAACAAGGAAGCTTATTTTATTTGCTCTGTCAAGCAGAATATCAGAAATTTTTCCGATGAGAACAAGCCTTAAAGAGGGAGATTGGATATGCTTGGTCCCTATCAAACTGTCGCATAGTCAAAACTGTAAGAGGCTAACAAATTTACCTTTTCCTCTGCAACTCCTGGTCCAGTTTGCGGGCAGCCTTTTTCAGGCCCTCCTTTGGGCTTACATAACCCCGCATCGCCCCTTCGATGGCGTCTTCCTCTAAGTGCCTTCTCCCCTCATACCAGGCGGCACACTTGGGTTGGCCCACCGCATATTCTATCTGCAGCATCGTCTCCTTGAGGCCAGGGGTGCTTTGGAACTTCTCCTGCAAGGCCTGCGTCTCCAGGGCCGAGCGGCGCACCGGGACATAGTTTGTCTCCTTTGACCATTGGGCTGTCTGCGGAGTGTCGGTGAACCATCTAATGAACTGCCAGGCTGCCTCTCTCTGAGCAAGGGTTGATGATTTGAAGACGGCTATGTTGGTTCCGGTGATCATTACCGCCTTGTTCTTCCCCTGGGGGATGGGGGCTATGCCTGGAGTGAAGGTGAGTTGGGGTTTCATATAGGTAAGGGAGACGATATGACCCTGGATCATTGCTACCCGACGGGCAGCAAAGTCCGTCTGGTGTTCATAGGCCCCGGAGGTAATGTAAGCCACCTTATGCCTTTTTACCAGATCTACCAGAAACCTCAGGGCATTTGCCCCTATGGAGCTGGCAAAGAGGGCCTTGTTTTGCCTCAAATCGAGGATCTCCCCTCCATCCTGCAGGAGCTTTGATTGGAAGATGGCCATACAGGTGGGAATGGAAAAGGCCGTTCCCCACTGGTCGGGGGTGCCATCTCCGTTGGTATCCAGGGTAAGTTTCTGGGCATAGGCCAAAAACTCCTGCCAGGTTTTTGGGGATGAGTTGGGGTTAAGGCCGGCCTTCCGAAACATCTCCCGGTTGTAATAGAGAGCGGGAAGGCCCTTGTTAAAGGGGAATGTCCAGAGGGTATCCTGGTAGGTATTTCCTTGCAGAAAGACTGGGAAGAAATCGGCAAGGTCCTCTCTGCCGAAGGTTGTATCCTTCTCTATAAACCTCTGCAGGGGTACCAGGGCCCCTCCAGCGATCAATTCCATCGTCCAATTCTCATAGACCTGGGCAATGGTGGGTGGGTTGCCAGCAGATATGGAGGCCATAATCTTTTGGCTTAAAGCCGTATAGGTGCCCATACTCACCGATTGGATGTTGATCTGGGGATTGGCCTGGTTAAACTGCTCCACCAGTGCGTTGAGGGCCTTCCCCAAAGGGCCACCCATGGCATGCCAGAAGGTAACCTCTGTCTTCCCCCCTTTTTGCCTCTTCCCACAGTTGACCAAGGGAAGGATGGCCACGAGGAGTATGAGGAATAACCATTTCTTAAACATCGATACCTCCTATCCTTTTAGCCCGGAACGGGCAAAGCTTGATATTATCCTCTTCTGAGCAAAGAAGAAAGCCAGAAGGAGGGGTGCTATACAGAAAGTGGAGGCGGCCATCAGCAGGGTCCATCTCGTCCCCGACTCTTGGGAGAAGTTGGCCAGACCAACCTGGATGACCCGCATCTTATCCGAATTGGTGACCACCAGGGGCCACATAAAGCTGTTCCAGCTCCCGATGAGGGAAAAGAGAGCCACCGTAACCAGCACGGCTTTGGAGAGGGGGAGGACAACCCTCCAGAGGAAGCCAAAGGGGCTACAGCCGTCAATTATTGCCGCATCATAGAGATCTCGGGGTATAGTCTTGAAATGCTGGCGGAGGAGAAAGATGCTAAAGACATTTGCCCCCCAGGGGATGATCAGAGCCCAGTATGTATCCAGCCACTTTAGCTTGTAGAGGATGATGTAAGCGGGGACAAGATAGACGACCATAGGCACCATCATCATAGAGAGGAAGCCAACGAAAAGGGCCTCCCTTCCCTTGAACTCCAGCCAGGAGAAGGCAAAGGCAGCAAGCGCTGAGGTGAAGAGGACAGAGACGAGTACTGATCCAGAGACGAATATGGTGTTCAGGAAATAGCGAGCGAAAGGGGCCTCCCTCCAGGCCTCCAGATAGTTTGACCACTGAGGGATATGGGGAAGGAGGCTGGGGGGAAATTTGAGGGCCTCTGGGGGGAGCTTGAGGGAAGTGGAGATCATCCAGAGGAAAGGGGTAATGGCCGCAATCCCCCCACCAATTAAGAGGAAGTGGATGGGTAATTTGCTTAAGGAAACTTTAGCTGGCTTCATAAAGCAAGTTCTTAAAATTTGTGTCAAGTTTTGGGGGCAGGAAGAAAGATGCAGACAATGAGCTTAGCATTTCGGGATTTCTTAGAAATTCCGAAATGTGGGGGTTGTTTGAAGGGGGTATGCCCCCTTCAAGGGTGACAGCGGAGCAATCCGAGCAGGTGTAGGATTGCGGAGCGCCATAGGGCCGGTGAGGCCCTCTGGAGAAGTTAGCGACCATAAGGGAGCTAAGTTCGGCTCAGGCCCCTCGCCCTCAGGTTTTTTCATTCTTAATTCTACATTCTTCACCCCGTTAAATAGTGAGTCCAATCAAAAAATTAGAGGCGAAACAAAAATTAGAAGAAGAACTCAACCTTTTGAAACAAGCAAATATTTAACAGGGTGAATTTTACATGCGAAGCTTCGCCCAGTTTATGCTGCCACGGCTGGACGGTTTGCCGTCCCGGGCTGGGAAGGCGAAGCTTCGCTAACCATAGTGAACCCTCCTCTCTACCAGCTTCCTTTGCAACAGGGTCAGGGAGAGGATGATAACAAAGAGCACCAGGGCAATGGCGCTGGCGTAACCTCGGTCAAACGTAACAAATCCCCTTTCGTATAGGTAATAGACGATCACTTTGGTGGTCCCCTGGGGTCCTCCCACCGGCGGGCCGGTCATCAGGTAGATCTGGGTGAAAACTTGAAAGGAGACGATGGTGGTCATTAGGAGCACAAAGAATGTCGTCGGGGAAAGGAGGGGCCAGGTTATCCTCCTGAAGGAACAAAAGTTTCCTGCCCCATCTATGCGGGCGGCCTCATAGAGCTGCTTGGGGATGTTCTGCAGGCCAGCTAAGAAGAGGACTATGTTGTAACCCAAGCCTTTCCAGACGCTCATTATGATGATGCTCACCAGGGCCAGGCTGGGTCCCCCCAGCCATTTGGGAATGGAGAGGCCAATCCCACTACTGGCAAGTTTGAGGATTCCTGTGGGTTCATTTAACCATCCCAAGGGTTTTATGCCTACCAACCCAAGGAGGAAGTTAGCCAATCCCAATCTGGGGTGGTAGATCCATTTCCAGACCATAGAGACCGCCACCATAGAGGTGATCACCGGGAGGAAAAAAGTAGTCCTGTAAGCCCCCATTGCCCTTATCCTTTGATTGAGCAAAACGGCAAAAAAGAGGGAGAGCAAAAGGCTGGTAGGCACAGTCCCTATCACGAAATATACGGTGTTGAGGAGGGACTTCCAGAAGACGGGATCGTGGATGAGGGCCCAGTATTGACCCAAGCACAAAAACCCCCCTCTTTTTATCTTCCACTCAAAGAAGCTGACGAAGAAGGAGTAGAGTATGGGCAACAGTCTAAACGAAATGATGATTACCAGAGCGGGCAGAAGATAAAAGAGAGGGGAGAGCTTACTCCTTTTGCTACGCACTTCCATATTTAGTCAAGCTCCTTGGTATCCCTACTGGGGGTTCCCTAACATCTTTGGCTGGGAACAGCTCACGGAGGTCAGGGGTCAGCAGCCAGCTATCAGGTGTCCCCTTAATCCCTGGAAGCTGATCTTTAAGAGCTGTATAAGAATTCCAGTTTTCCGAATCCCCGATCCCTGACAACTGATCTCTGAAAGTTGTTTCCTGATCCCTGCCAACTGTCACATTGCCTTTAATAACAGATTCTCCCCACGGAGTCAAGGCTTTTTTACCCATTAAGAAGGGGGGAACGCCGCAGGGTTGGCATAATCAGGAAACTGCTTCAGGAAGTCTTCAAGAGGAAAATGATACACTCTTCCTTAGGGGGGTGGTTAATAAAAAACTGCCGAAGGGTTTACCCCTCGGCAGTTTAAGAAGATCAACCTATGCTTAACAAATCTAACGGAGAAGGATCATCCTCTTGGTCTCTACAAAACCTCCAGCCTGGAGTCGGTAAATATAGACCCCAGAAGCCACCCCTTTGGCTTCCCATCTTACCGTCTTGTATCCAGCTTTTTGCCTCCCATCCGCCAATCTTGCCACCTTTTGACCCAGGATGTTGTAAACCTCCAGCCTCACCCAGCAATCCTTTGGCAGGGCATACTTGATCTGGGTTACCGGGTTAAATGGGTTGGGGTAGTTCTGGGAGAGCACAAAGCCTTGAGGCAGGGACTTTTCAGAGAGAGGTTCTTCAACTCCCAGTGGCCCCTCTGACCAGGGGCGGTAGGCCACCCAGTCGGTGACCTTATCCCCTGTCCCTTCAGGGTTGTAGTCCGGTGGCCCTTCACTCTGGTCATAAGGCCCACTTGTGGCTCCCCACCAGCAGCTCTCTGCGTGAACGGTCACCATGCTATCAGAGTTGTAGATCCCCCACACCCCGTTGCTGTCAATATCGCATTGAGTAATCATCGGCGAGGAGCCAAACAGACAGATAATCCCATAGGTGCCACTTTTGAAGATTGTGCTGTTACCAGTTATCCGGGGAGAGGATGCTTCCTCGCACCAGATCCCGGTATAACCGCTATTCTTGATTTTGGTCTGGGAGATGAGGGGCGAGGAATTATATAATCCCATTCCAACATCATTGTTGTGAAATTCATTACCGGATACAATGCAACTTGAATCGCAATCGGTCATATAAACACCGCATTCGCTGTTGTTTTTAAACCAGTTATCCCTCAGCTCCAGATTGGTCCCCTCCAGATCAGCCCCCACTGCACAGGAGTAGACATTATTTGACTCAACTATCCCTGAGCCAGAGATGGAGATTCCGGTCCCACAGGAGTGGATGTAGTTGTGGCTCACATCATAGGTTCCCTCAGAGTTGGTCAATACAATGGCCCCATGGGGGATATTCCAGATATGGCAATGGGTGATGGTCATAGCCTTCTGGTTCCCGTAGATGCCATAATTGCCATTCTGAATGTTGCAGTAGCTAAAGATAGAAGAGTCACTGGCATCCTCGGTAAACCATATCTGAAACCATCCTCCCTCATCTGAGGTAATGTCTATCCAATTGGTCACCGTTCCCTGGGCCTTCAGGGTTCCCTCCACCTTCAGGGTAACCCAGGAATCTGCGTTCACCCTGGCCCCTGGGGAGATGGTCAGCGAGACCCCAGAATCAACGACTACCGGCCCCACCAACCTGAGGCTATCCTCCCAGGTGGTGTTGGCTGTGAGGTGGCCGGAGACCCCTTCCGGAGAGGGGATTATCCCGTGATTGTCAGAGAAGGCGTGCAGAATATCATCCTGGTGAGGGCTACCATTTGAGGGATCGGCATCCCCATAGAAGAGATCATCGGCGATGAGTATCTGATCCAGGTAGTCAGAGAAATACATCGGGATGCCAAAGAGGGCCTCAAAGAAGAGCCCGTCGGTAAAAGTCCCCCCAAGGTTCTCCCTCAAATCCCACAGGGCACCGCTGATGATCTGGCCATCGTGATGAGGCTGGTAGATGAAGTCATCCGGATACCTGAGGCTATTTACCAGGTTTCTCCAGTATGACGGATTAGAGAAGACCCCTTCACCCATCAGGGGATCATCGTTCATAATGGCTGCCCAGTAGTCGGCAAACCCCTCGTGCATAGCATCCCATTGCCAGGTGCGAGAGATGAGCATAGCCTGGATATGATGGACAATGGCATGGCCATATTCATGGAAGATGACATCGTTGTCTAAGGAGAGATTCTGAATACCATGCGCAGGGTCGCCTGCCCCAAAGTAGATGTCCCCTGTGCTGGGTCTATAGTAGGCATTCCCCCCAATGGGATCCCTTACCGTGGCCCACATCGGACGGTCATAGTAGTCCATAAGGTCAAAGAAAAAGCGGGGTGGACTTCCAATGTCACCCTTTACAGTAGCGTAGATTTGGGTCACCCAGTAATACATATTCACCTCATCATCCAGCTCGTCCCCCTGTTCCCCCCAGGTCCAGTTGTGCGGCCCATCGGCATAGACCCAGGCACTGTGCAGGGCATTGGGTATCCCCCAATAGGGATGAACCTTCACCACCAGATGCTGGCCCTCCAGCCTGGACTCTAACAGATATGGCCCTACATCGGGAACATCCAGGCTGTAATAGCCACTCCAGTTGGTATAGGTGCTCTCCGGCGGATCAGTATAGACCTTCACTTTTTCCAAAGGGAATCGCATCGTTTCTGTAGAATCCGCTGGATGGTGGGGGTAGATATTCCCCGAAACATAGCCCCAGATGCGGTCGCCGAAGAAATCGATGCTGTTGAAGCCATAGACCACATCCCCACTGTGGGCATCCACATAAACCAGCCACTCCCCGGGAGGCTCCTCAATGGATAGCTTCACCTCCCAGGTGAGGTGGGTGGTCACCGTGGTATCAGATCGATAGGGGAATATCGTTGTTGAGCACCCTATCACCTGATCCTTAGCCGGATCGAAGCCCACCGCCTCCTCGGCTATCTGTTCTGCTTCATCTTCTGAAAGCAGAGGAGTAGTAGATATTCCGCTGTCAGGATAGGCATCGGAGCCAAACTGGATCACCTTCCCATAGCGGTTTATGGTTAGCCTCACCAGACCAGAAATCACCGGAATCCCATCCTTTTCCTGCCGGTAGCAGACATACCAGTTGTCATCCCTCTTTATTGCCCGCAAGAGACTCAGATCCTCTGGAGTGACCTTCAGAAGCCCGCTATAGCTGGAGATGAACTCCCTGGTCTTCTGCTCTATATTCCCCTCATTCAGGGGCAGAGGCAGTTGCGCCCCGGAGCAGACAACATTATGAGGAGTTTGGGTTAGCTCATTCCACCTTATCTTGAAGTAGTTCCCCTGATCCTGGGAGATAAACCCCTGCCACTCCGGCAACTGACCAAGCTGTTTCTGCACCTCTGGATGCATAACCACTGGTGGCATAGGGTTGATCACCTGCCCTTCCTCTGGGGCGACAAAGGCCGATGCCGTAACCGGCACCAGTATCCCCAGAAAGGCAAGGATCGCAAATAATGCTACTACTCGTCGCATTTTTCCACCTTCTGTTAAAGGTTTACGGTTAAAAACCAACGAACAGTTGCAAAGGCTGTTCCATCTTTCACCTCCTTTCCTTTTGTGCTGTCAGGGCTTTGCCCTGTCAGTCCCTTCTCTGTAGGGGTCGGATTCATCCGACCCGTCTTGCGGGTTCGATTTATCAGGCCCCAGGTTCCATCCCTCTTTCTCTTTTTGGTTGTATCCATATCCATCCGTGGTCTCTCCCCAAAAAAAGCTTGCCTTATTTCTCATTTCTGCCTATATTTAAAATAGGCATAAGAAAGGGAGTTCTCCCACCCTTTCTGTGCCGCGGGGGTTATCAGTTGTCTTGCTTGTTGGGCTGGCAACTGGTAACCTCTTTTTTATCTTAACCTCTTTAGATCTCTTGTGTTGTCAGGGCTCCTGCCCTGACAGCCCCCCTGATCCCTCCTCCAGAGGCGTCAGAACCCCGATTCTGACGCCTCCCCTGGTGTTAGGTTCTCCGATCTACGATAGACAACCTACGAACCCAATACTCATCTCAGCCTTCACCATTTTCTGATTTTCGATTTTCGTCTCTCGTCTATCATCTCTATCTAATGAGCAACATCTTCCTTGTTTGATTGAATCTCCCTGCCTTAAGCCGATAAAGGTAGACTCCTGAAGGAAGCTCATTCCCTTTCTGGTTTGTCCCATCCCATAAGACACTGTAATATCCAGGTGCTTGCTCCTTATCCACTAATGTCTTTATCTCCTGCCCCAAGATGTTGTAGATTTTGAGGGTGGTGTGGAGCGGTCTGACCACTGACAACTGATAACTGATAACTGTGTTGGCGTTGAAGGGGTTGGGGTAATTCTGCCCCAAGCTGAACTTAGTGGGCCACCTTTCCTCCTCCCTCCCCTTCACCCCCGTCTTTCCCTCCACCTCCTGAGAATACCCACTGCCATAGCCCTTGCTGTTTACCGCCGATACCCGATAGTAGTAGGTCTTCCCCATAATAACCTGGCTATCCACCCAGGCAGGGTCTCCCTCTACCTGGGCAATGAGGGTGGACTCAGAGGGGAAGAAACCACTGCAGTCGCCCCGATAAACGGCATACCACCAGATGTCTGGCTCAGGATTTGGGCTCCAGCTCAAACTCACTATGCTGTCTCCAGCACCAGCTTTTATCCCCCTGGGATATTCCGGACGGGCCATATCAGCCCTCGGGCCACCATAGGCCCCGATGTCATTCCGGGAGCTGTCCGGATCCCTGAACCCCCAGGCTGTATCCCCCCTGTCAATACAGGGAGAGTTGACCAACAGGTGATAGTCCCCCAGGGAGGTATCGGCAAACAGAGGGTCCAAGCTTATGTCCCCCTCCCCTGGTTGGCAACCTGAATAGTTCCCATCGGCATTCCCCCAGACATCGTTGTAGAAGATTATTGGGGGGGCCTTCTCTATAGCCAAGATGCCCTCACCATTCCTGCTTTCCACAATGATGTTGTTTGCTATGGTAGCTCCTGCCCAGTAGTCGTATATTCCCCCTCCCCTCTCATATGCCCGGTTATAGCAAATCGTGTTGTTGGTAATCACCGCTGTGGAGCCATAGAGGAAAAACCCACCCCCTGCCAGGGCGCTGTTGTCTGCTATCAAATTGTTGACGAAGGTGGGTGATGATCGACTACAGAAGTAGGTGAAAACTCCCCCGCCTACCGTATCCGATACATTTTCCACAATTTGGTTGTTGGAAACGGTAGCTGAAGTTATAGCCACTTGAAGACCTCCACCTTGGTTGAATACCCTGTTACCTCTGATGGTGTTATTCCTTATCTTGGGCACATTGCACACCACAGAAATTCCCCCTCCACACACGGCCTCATTTCCCTCAATGATGTTCTCCTCAATAACTGTCAGGGTATCTGAGCTACCGCCGCTTAGACCTATCCCCCCACCTTCAAAGGCAGAGTCTCCCGCTATGTAGTTGCCCTTTATCAGAAGGATACTACAACCCCAAATGGGGGTTCCTATCCCTCCACCACTAGCATTAGCCTTATTTCCGGTAATGATATTGTCCACGATTATGGGCCGGCTCTCTGGGGCGGAGCTGATCCCCCCGCCATAGGATTCAGGGGAACGGAAGTTGTAGTTGCCAGAGATAGTGTTGTTTGAAATCAGAGGGGAGCCAGATTCATTTGTTCCTATACCGCCACCTTCGTTATTCAATATCCTGTTGTTTATGATACAGGGGTGAGCACTTGTGTCGGCATAAATACCAATTCCCACTCCAATGTTATCCGAAATCTCATTTCCTTCTATCAAGGGAGAACCTCCACTGGAGAATATACCTCCAGCTCCGTTAGCCTTATTTCGGGTTATGATATTGTCCCTTATTATCGGCGATCCCATGTTGCAGAAGATCCCTGCCCCATTCCAGGGAACAGGAGGGCAGGGCTCCTTATAGGAGCAGTTCTTAGTGATGATGTTGTTTATTATCTTGGGGGAAGACCTCAAAAGGCATCTTATCCCCGCCCCTGTGGGGGCATATCCCCTGGTGATGGTGAAACCATCAAGAACTGAGTTTGTATCCTCCCCGGACTCAAAGGTGACTACCGGATGGTAAAGGATACTGTCCCCATCTATAATTGTTGATTCCGGCCCTACCTCACTGGTTAGCCAGATTGCTTTCCCCTCAAAGTTCAGATTCTCCAAATACTTCCCCGGGGCCACCAGCACTGTATCCCCATCCTGGGTCCCATCTATCCCCCCTTGAATAGTAG